>Ga0209081_1000010_pt1 | contig 215025 bp, 197 predicted proteins | sample GOMGulsemesocosm_4_FD_184636 | JGI IMG/M metagenome (GOLD analysis project Ga0209081, IMG submission 184636) | Methane-oxidizing microbial communities from mesocosms in the Gulf of Mexico - GOM15B Gulf of Mexico (SPAdes) (version 2) | ecosystem: Environmental > Aquatic > Marine > Cold seeps... | reverse complement strand
TCGAGCGGCCGGCAGCGCTGCTGAAGGCTGACGAGCGAAGGCGGGACCACGCGCAATTGAGGGTTGCTATGGGGAGCCTTCAGCTATGAGCAACTTTCCCCGGACACTAGTGACGCTCTGCGTGGGAGCGCCTGTCCGGACGCTCTGCGTCCGATCACTCAGGAGGCAAGACCAGTGCTTTGTGGGTCTCTGCTTATGTAACGCTAGATCGCCCCGCGCCCACGCAGCTCGGCAATCTGTGTCGCGTCGTAGCCGAGCCGTTGCAGAATGCTGTCGGTATGTTCGCCCAGTGCTGGCCCGGTCCATTCGGCGCTGCCGGGTGTTTCGGACAGTTTGGGCACGATGCCAGGCATCTTGAACGGTTTGCCGTCGGGCAGGGTGGCGTTGAGGAACATTTCGCGGGCCAGGTACTGCGGGTCGGTGAACATGTCGGCGGCTGAATAGATCTTGCTGGCGGGGACTTCGGCCTGTTCCAGCACCTGCAATACCTGCTCCTGTGGCAGGCTGGCGGCCCAGCGGTCAATCAGCGTGTACAGCTCGTCGCGTCTGGCGTCACGGCCGGCATTGTCGGCCAGGGTCGGGTCGGCGGCCAGATCATCACGGCCAATGGCGCGCATGAAACGCTGGAAGATGGCATCGCCGTTGGCGCCGATCTGTACTGCCTTGCCGTCGCTGCAGGTGTGGATGGAGGAGGGGGTGATGCCGGGCATGATGTTGCCGGTGCGCTCGCGCACGAAGCCCATTACATCGAATTCGGGCACCATGCTTTCCATCATCGCGAAGACGGCTTCGTAGAGCGCGACGTCGACAATCTGGCCCTTGCCTTGATTGACCTCCCGGTGCCGCAACGCCATCAGCGCGCCAATCACGCCCCAGAGCGCGGCGATGGAGTCACCGATGGAAATGCCGGTACGCACCGGCGGACGGTCCTCGAAACCGGTGATATAGCGCAGCCCGCCCATGGATTCGCCAACGGCGCCAAATCCGGGCTGGTCCTTTTGCGGGCCGGTCTGACCAAAGCCGGACAGCCGCACCATCACCAGCCCCGGGTTGAGTGCATGCAGGGTATCCCAGCCCAGCCCGAGCTTTTCCAGCGTGCCTGGGCGAAAGTTCTCGATCAGGATGTCGGCATCGCCGAGCAGCTGTTTGAGCACATCGATGGCGTCGGGATCTTTCAGGTTGAGGGTCAGCGATTGCTTGTTGCGGGCCTGCACAAACCACCACAGTGAGGTGCCCTCGTAGAGCTTGCGCCACTTGCGCAATGGATCGCCGCCATTGGGTGACTCGACCTTGATGACCTCGGCGCCGAACTCGGCGCAGATGCGAGCGGCGAAAGGGCCGGCGATCAGGGTGCCGAGTTCGATGACCTTGAGGCCGGCGAGGGGTTTGGCGGCGTTCATACGGGCTCCGGATGCGGTGGCTGGGCCGCCAGTGTAGGGCAAAGGCGGCGGCCGCGGAACGCTGCTCAGTGCTTGATCGCCTCTGCAAACTGGCCGATGGCATCGACCACCCGCTGCGCCTCGTCGCGGATCTCCAGCATCACCTCGCCGGCCCGGTTGGCCAGCACCACGCCCTGTTCCGACTTGCTGCGGCTGCCGGCCATGCCGTCGACCGCGCGATGGGCCAGCTCCATGTTCTGCTGCACCACCTCGTTGATCTCCAGGGTGGCCTGGGCGGTGCGCGCGGCGAGGTTGCGCACTTCGTCGGCGACCACGGCGAAACCGCGCCCCTGCTCGCCGGCGCGGGCGGCCTCGATGGCGGCGTTGAGGGCCAGCAGGTTGGTCTGGTCAGCGATGCCGCGAATGACCTGAACGATGCTGTTGATGCGCTCGGACTGACTGTTCAGCGCATTGATTTGTTCGGACACATTGTCCAGATCGCCAGCGATAGAGCGCACTACATCGATCGCTTCCTGCACGGTTGCCGCGCCGTCGCGCGCACTGCCATCGGTTTCAGCGGCGATCTCGAAGGCGAGTTTGGCCGCGGCGGATTCGGCATCGCGGCGTTCGATCTGGGCGGTGATGTCACTGGCGAACTTGACGAAGCCATAGAGCCTGCCGCTGGCGTCGTAGAGCGGGTTGTAGGTGGCGCGCAACCAGATGATCTGGCCGCTGCGGGTTATGCGCTGGAAGATGTCCGAGAGAAACTCACCCCGGTTCAGGCGCTGCCAGGCCTGCTCGTACTGTCTGCTGCTGGCGACTTCGGGGCTGCAGAACATCCGGTGGTGCTTGCCCTTGATCTCGTCCAGGCGGTACCCCATGGTGCGCAGGAAGTTGTCATTGGCGGTGACGATCTCGCCGTCCCGGGTGAATTCAATCACCGCCATTGACCGATTGATGGCATTCAGCAGACTCTGGTGTTGCTGTTCGGCCTGTACTTCCCGGGTGATATCAAAGGCCAGTTTCACTACCTTCGATACCCGCCCGTTAGCGCCAATGACCGGGATGTAGCTCGCCTCCAGCCAAACCTGTTTGCCGTCTTTGGCTATGCGATCAAAACGGTCACTGAAACTCTCGCCGCTGGCCAGACGCTGCCAGAAGCGGCGGTATTCGTTACTGTTGACCAGTTCCGGTGCGCAGAACAGGCTGTGCCTGCGGCCACGCACTTCCTCAAGCTGATAGCCGACAACGTTCAGGAACGCAGTGTTGGCATCGAGAATCTCGCCCTCTGGGGTGAATTCGATCCAGGCGATGTTCTTGCGGATTGCATTGAGGATGTGCGACTGGGTTGCGAGCAGTTGCTGACTTCGTTGAAGCTCTGCTTTGAGACGTGCTCCGAACATGACAACCTCTTGGTGGCGCGGATAGATGAGCGTGCTTGCAGGGTATAACTGAATCGGCCGACATGCGTCGGACTTGAACCAATACTCCGGCGTCAGGCCGTTTTTTTTACGCGCCTCAGGCCTGTGCTCGGGGCTGTGCATCAAATTGATCAGGAGGATGAATTGGCTAGCAGTCTGCTTGTGTTACTGGATGATATTGCAACAGTACTGGACGACGTCTCGGTCATGACCAAGGTTGCCGCCAAGAAGACGGCGGGCGTGCTGGGTGACGATCTGGCGCTTAACGCTCAGCAGGTTGCCGGTGTGCGGGCCGAACGGGAGTTGCCGGTGGTGTGGGCCGTAGCCAGGGGCTCGTTTCGCAATAAGCTGATTCTGGTGCCGGCGGCGCTGTTGATCAGCGCCATTGCCCCCTGGGCTATCACGCCGCTGTTGATGCTGGGCGGGGCATTTCTCTGTTACGAGGGCGCAGAAAAGCTGGCACACCGGTTTCTGCATGACACCGAGGCCGAGCACCGGCAGACGCTGCAGGACGAGCAGGTGGATCTGGTTGAACGGGAAAAAGCCAAGATTGCTGGCGCGGTGCGCACCGACTTTATCCTCTCCGCCGAGATTATCGCCATCACGTTGGGTACGGTAGCCGACGCCGATTTCGTCAAACAGTTGGTTGTGCTGGCGGGAATTGCCGTGGTGATGACCATCGGCGTCTACGGGCTGGTTGCCGGTATTGTCAAACTGGATGACGGCGGGCTGGCGCTGACCCGCAAGGACAGTCCGTTGCTGCAGCGACTCGGGCAGGGCGTCCTCGATATGGCACCCTGGCTGATGAAAACGTTATCGGTCGTGGGGACGGCTGCGATGTTTATGGTCGGCGGGGGTATCCTGACGCACGGCCTGTCGGTAGTGCATCACTGGATCGAGGACAGCGCCGAGCGGGCGGCGGACCTGCCCTATATCGGCACCGTGCTGGATGGTCTGCTGCCAACCCTGCTCAATGCCGGTTTCGGGGTGGCCGCCGGTGCCCTGCTGGTGGGAGTGATTACGCTGGCTGGCCGTCTTCGGTGCTGAATCTGGTATCAGGGCGTCAGGGTGTGGGCGTGGGTATTGAGATCCTCGCCCAGCCGGTACTGGTTGTTGCCGCTGCGCTTGGCGCTGTACATGGCCAGGTCGGCGGCATGGATCAGCTTGTCCAGGGTGGCGGCATGATCGGGGAACAGGGCAACGCCCAGACTGGCACCAATACGGTAGTCGCGGCCCTGCAGGGTGATCACCGGCGCGAGACTGGCAAACAGTTTCTCGCTGATCTGGTGGGCCTCGTCAGTTACCCGGCTGCTGCGCGATAGCCCCTCGAGCAGGACGACAAACTCGTCCCCGCCCAGTCTGGCGACCATGTCAGAGCTGCGCACTGCGCTGCGCAGACGCTGGGCAACCGCCAGTAACACCTCGTCGCCACTGGCGTGGCCGAGCTGGTCGTTGATTGCCTTGAACTGGTTCAGGTCGATAAACACCAGAGCCAGACGCGTTTGCCGGGCTCTGGCCCTGGTCAGGGCTTCAAACAGTCGCTGCTCCAGCATCAGCCGGTTGGGCAGGCCGGTCAGCGGGTCCTGGTGGGCGCGCTGTTCCAGTTCCCGAACCGAGCGCTTTTCTTCGGTGATATCGCGTACGACACCCATCATCTTGACCGGCTGCCCGTGTTCGTTCTTGACCACGTTGCCGGTTTCCCGAACCCAGTGCACGCTGCCATCCGGCCAGATGACCCGGTACTCCTCGTCGTGGTTTTCGCCGGTGTCGATACAGCGCTGTTCGCCGGCCTTGACCCGCTCGCGGTCCTCCGGGTGCACGCTGTCGCAGAACAGGCTGTAGGAAGGCGTCACTTCGCCCGGTTGATAGCCAAACATGCCGTAGATGGCTTCCGACCAGTACAGTCGATCGGTACCGATATCCCAATCCCAGGTGCCGATGCGGGCGAAGTACTGGCTGCGCTTGAAGCGCTCCATGGCCTCGCTGCCGGCTTGCTGCTCTGCCGTCGGGTGCAGCAGCAGTATCCGCTGGCGACCGATATCGGGCAGCCGGGTCAAGTCCTGCTGAGTTTGCTGGTCGCCTCTGCGCAGCAGTGTCTCCATGCGCTGCATCGGCGCCGGCAGCGTATCCAGCATCGGTAGCCAGCGGGTTATCGGTTGGCCGGTCGGGTCGGTTTTCTCAGCGGGGTCGAGCAGGCGTGCGGCGGCAGGATTGTGCCAGCGTACCCGCTGGCGGCGGTCCAGGATCAGCAGACCGTTGGGGGACAGGTCCAGCAACCGGCGAAAGGTCCTTGCGCGCCGGTGCTCGCGCCAGAGCGCCGCACCGGTCAGCAGGACAATGATCGCAAGCGTGACAAGGAGTAGGAGCATCATCGGCTGTCGTGGCTTAGGGGTGCATCAAGTATACCCTCGGCAGCATCGCTGGCCAGTTTTTATGGCGTTTTGCCATATTGTGCTGCACACGGCATTGGCGGGGTGAATACGCTACACTGCGTGCCCGTTTTTCTGATGGACACATTTGCGATGGCCCTGCAGGCAACCCCTTACAAGGTTCAGCTGAATATCACCGACACCGACCTGGGTGTGTACGAGAACGTGCGCATGACCGTTGCCCGTCACCCGTCGGAGACCGAAGAGCGGCTGGCGGTTCGCCTGTTGGCCTACGCCCTCTGGTACCACGAGCGTCTGACGTTCGGTCGCGGGCTGTCGGATGTTGATGAACCGGCACTGTGGCTGAAAACCCTGGATGACCGGGTCGAACACTGGATTGAGGTTGGTCAACCCGATGCCGATCGCATGACTTGGTGTTCGCGCCGTGCCGAGAAGGTATCGGTGCTGGTGTATGGCAATACTCGGGTATGGATCAGCAAGCAGCTGTCTGCTGTCGCGTCGCTGGCCAACCTGAATGTGGCGGCCCTGCCCGAGGAGCCTCTGCAGGCGCTGTCTACCGATTTGCCGCGCAGCATCGACTGGGGTGTGATGATCAGCGATGGCGTACTGTACGTCAGCGATGGCGATCTGCAGCACGAGCTGCCGATCGAATGGTTGCAGGGCGAGCGTTGAGCCGATGCAGATAGAAACTCGCCCCTTGCCGCCTGCGCTGCCCGCTCTGGGCAGTCTGCCGCCGCTGCTTACACGCCTGTATGCCGCCCGCGGCGTGCTGAACGAGGCAGAGCTGGACCGGAGGTTGCAGGCTCTGTTGCCGTTTAACGGCCTGCTCGGTATTGATCGGGCGGTCGCGGTGCTGGAGCAGGCGCTGCGTTCGCGCCAGTCGATCCTGATTGTGGGTGACTTCGACGCCGACGGCGCCACGGCCAGCAGCGTTGCCGTGCTGGCGTTGCGCATGCTGGGTGCGGCGCAGGTCGACTATCTGGTGCCCAACCGCTTCGAGTACGGCTATGGTCTGACGCCGGAAATTGTTGAAGTAGCGCTGACCCGCTCGCCGCAGGTTCTGGTTACAGTCGACAACGGCATCTCCAGCATCGACGGCGTTGCTGCCGCCAAGGCGGCCGGGTTGCAGGTCGTGGTGACGGATCATCACTTGCCCGGCGAACAGCTGCCGGCAGCCGATGCCATCGTCAATCCGAGCCAGCCCGGTTGTGGCTTTGTCAGTAAGGCGATGGCCGGCGTCGGGGTGATTTTTTACGTCATGCTGGCGCTGCGGGCGGCGCTGCGTGACAGTGGCTGGTTTGCCGAAACCGGGCGAGCGGAGCCGAACCTGGCCGAACTGCTGGATCTGGTGGCGCTTGGTACGGTGGCGGATGTGGTGCCGCTGGATGCCAATAACCGCATTCTGGTGCATCAGGGGCTGGCGCGCATTCGTGCCGGGCGCTGCCGCCCGGGGATTCGCGCGCTGCTGGAGGTGGCCGGGCGCCCGCGCGAGCGGCTGGTATCGACCGATCTCGGCTTTATTGTTGGCCCGCGTCTGAACGCGGCCGGTCGGCTGGACGACATGAGTCTGGGTATCGAATGCCTGCTGACTGACAGCGAGTCGCTGGCGCTGGATATGGCTCGTGAACTGGACGCACTCAACCGTGACCGCAAGGCAATCGAGCGCGACATGCAGCAGCAGGCGCTGAAGACCCTGGAAAGCATGCAGCTGGACGAAACTGCGCTGCCGTTCGGGCTGTGTCTGTACGACCCGGAATGGCATCAGGGGGTGATCGGCATTCTGGCCTCGCGCCTGAAAGACCGCTTTCATCGCCCGGTAATCGCCTTTGCCGATGCAGGAGATGGCATGGTCAAGGGCTCGGCGCGTTCGGTTAACGGGCTGCATATCCGTGATGCACTGGACGCGGTCGCGGCGCGTCACCCCGAGCTGATCAGCAAGTTTGGTGGTCACGCCATGGCGGCCGGATTGTCACTGCGTGAGGCGGATTTTCCGGCCTTTGCCGCGGCCTTTGATGCTGAAGTGCGACGTCAGCTGCAGGCTGAGGATCTGACCGGGCGGCTGCTCTCCGATGGCGAGCTGCAGGCCAGTGATCTGTCGATGGATATCGCCGCCTCCCTGCGCGAAGCCGGGCCCTGGGGGCAGCATTTCCCCGAGCCGCTGTTTCATGGCGAGTTTCAGGTGCTGCAGCAACGGCTGGTCGGCGAACGGCACCTCAAGCTGGTATTGCGTGTGCCGGGCACTGCGCAGCCTCTTGATGCGATTGCCTTCAACATTGACCCGCAGTGCTGGCCCAATGCATCCGTCAGTCGGGTGCTGCTGGCCTACACGCTGGATATCAACGAATTTCGCGGGCGTCAGAGCCTGCAGCTGATGGTTCGTCATCTCGAACCGGTCAGCGACGTCTAGATTGACGTATTCAGGGGATTGACCTGCCGGGCGCTTTTGGTTTTCATGCAGTGATACAGAGATCACAAATGCATCACCATTCTTTTTGCCCGAGGATAAGTCGGGCGCGCTTGGGGGCAAGGACGTGCCGGACCTGAAGCAGCAATTGCTGAATATGCAGCGTCACCTTGGGCTGAACCCCAATGAGGTGAGGCAACGGCTGCGCCTGCTGCTGATTAATGACACCGGGTTCGACTGCCTGGGCGCCCACCTGCCGACGCTCGATCATTTGCATGCGGAATGCATCGAGGCGCTGCTCCAGCATCTGGAACAGTTTGACGAGCCGGCCAGGTTGCTTTCCCATCCCGGCCGCCTGACTGCGCTGAAGGGGCAGCAGCAAACCTACTTCCGGCAACTGCTGCGTGGCCCGTATGACCTGCAGTACGTGCGTCTGCGCCTGCTGGTGGGGCTGACCCATGAGCGCCTGGGCGTGGATCTCAAGTGGTATCTGGCGGCCTTTCACTTCTATCTTGATTTCATGCATCGGGCCATCAACCGTCAGTGGCGTGATGAACCGAAGCTGGCCGAACAGCTCTATGGCAGTCTGCTGAAGGTGGCCTTCTTTGATCTCAGTCTGACCGTCGATACCTACTCCAGTGCCGGCAAGATGGCGCTGCAGGCGAGTGAGGATCGCTATGCCCGCGCTGTTCAGGGCGCCAGTGACGGGCTCTGGGAGTGGCATGTCGAGGACGATCGGCTGCATGTATCGGAGCGCTGGCTGGCCATGCTCGGGCTCGACGCGGGGCGTGCTCCACGTACCCTGGTTGACTGGGCGGCCTTGATTCCCGAGCTGCAGCGCGGCGGGTTCCTTGCGGCGGTACAGTCGCACCTTGATGGTCGTCAGCCGTATCTGCATGTCGAGTGCGAAATGCGTGACAGCTGGGGGCGCCTGCTCTGGGTAATGATCCGTGGCGTAGCGGCCACCGATCTGCACGGCGAGCACCTGCTGGCCGGGTCGCTGACCGATATCAGCCAGCGCAAGCAGACCGAGCAGGAGCTGGCGCACATGGTGTTGCATGACGAGTTGACCGGGTTGCCCAACCGGCAGCAGGTCAGCCAGCTGCTGACCCAGGCGCTGCAGCGTCAGGCCAAGCCGGGGGCACGTCATGCGGCGGTGCTGTTTATCGACCTGGATCGCTTCAAGCTGATCAATGACAGCCTTGGACACCAGGTCGGTGATCAGGTGCTGATTCAGGTCGCCAAGCGGATTGAGCGCTGCCTGCGCCCGGGCGATCACCTGGCGCGCTTTGGTGGTGATGAATTTGTGGTGTTGCTGGATGACATGGCCGTGGCCGGCGATGCGGAAGTGGTGGCGAAGCGCATCATGCACGCATTGCAGTACCCGATCATCGCGGCCTCTCGGCGCTTGTCGGTCAGCGTCAGTATCGGCGTGGCTCCTCTCAAGGGCCATGGTGGCCAGCAGGATGTGCTGCGCGAGGCGGATCTTGCCCTGTATCGGGCCAAGGCGTTCGGCAAGTCGCAGCTGGCGCTCTACAGCGAGGCGCTGCAGGAAGAGGTGAATCAGCGCCTGAATCTTGAAAACGCACTCAGCGAGGCACTGGCGCAGCGTCAGTTCGAGCTGTTCTATCAGCCCATCGTGCAGGTTTCCGCCGGACGTGCCCATGCTGTCGGTGTTGAAGCATTGCTGCGCTGGCGGCAGGGCGCGCGGCTGGTGTCTCCGGACGAATTTATTCCGGTTCTGGAAGAGTCGGGCGAGATTGTCGAGGTGGGTGAATGGGTCCTGCAACAGGCCTGTGCCCAGGTGCGTCAGTGGCAGCAACAAGGGCTCAGCACCCTGCGCTGCTCGGTCAACCTGTCCAGCCGGCAGTTGCAGGAACAGGGCTTCCCCAATCGGGTGGCGCAAATCCTGCGGGAAACCGGGTTGCCGCCGTCCAGCCTGGTGCTGGAAATCACCGAGAGCCTGCTGATGCGCGACGTCCCCGATACCCTGGCAGCACTGCGGGAGCTGGAGAGCATGGGGATTCGCATTGCGCTGGATGACTTTGGTACCGGCTTCTCTTCGCTCGGGTATCTGCATCGCTACCCGTTGCACATTATCAAGGTCGACAAGAGCTTTATTACCCGGGCGCCTGACGATGAGCGCCTCAAGGCGATCAGCCGCGCCATCATCGGCCTGGGGCGAGGGCTGGATATGGATGTCATCGCCGAAGGTATCGAGACCCCGGAGCAGATGGATTTTCTGCACAACGAGGGCTGCAACTTCGTGCAGGGCTTCTGGTTCAGTCGGCCGCAGTCGGCGCTGGATATCTATCCGGTTCTGGAGCGGCTGTCGCTCAAGCCGCCTGCCGTCAACGCGGCTGATCATCAGGCTGCTATAGTGCTGTAACGTTCAGCGTATCGAGTGGGGGTCTCATGCGTCACGGGGTGCTTGCGTTCATTGCCGGATTTCTTGCGGTATTCAGCTTTCATCAGCCTGCACTGGCGCTGCTGCATGCCGCCGGGGTGGTGCCTTTCCCTGCGTTTTCCCTCGAGCCGGTTGCGCCACTGGCAGTGCCCTCTGTGGTGTCCTCGGCATTCTGGGGTGGTATCTGGGGGATTGTTCTGGTGCTGGCGCTGGCGCGCATGGGCAAGCCGCTGGTCTGGCTCAAGGCGGCCCTGTTTGGCGGGATCGTGCTGACTCTGGTTGCCCTGTTGCTGGTATTTCCACTCAAGGGCTATGGTCTGGACTGGCAGCTGTTTGCGCCGCGCTTCGCCATCGGATTCATCCTCAATGCGCTCTGGGGCCTGGGCACGCTGGTTTATCTGCGGGCCTTTGCTCAGCGGGCATGACGGCTGCACGCGGCGACTGAATTCCGCTACAATGGCGGCTTTTTCCTGCCGGGATTCGTCACCATGGAAATCAATCCGATTCTGAACACCATCAAAGACCTGAGAAGCCGCTCTGAAACCATCAGGGGGTATCTTTGACTACGATCACAAGCGTGATCGTCTGACCGAAGTAGAGCGTGAGCTGGAAGATCCCGGTGTCTGGAACGACCCTGAGCGCGCCCAGAACCTGGGGCGTGAACGCGCTGCACTGGCGCAGATCGTTGAAACCCTGGATGAAATGAGCAGCGGCCTGGCGGATGCCGGCGAATTGCTGGAAATGGCCGCCGAAGAGGGCGACCAGGGCGCGGTGGATGATGTGGTGAGCGAGTTGCAGCGTCTGCAAGAGTCGCTTGAGAAGCTCGAATTCCGCCGCATGTTCAGTGGTGAGATGGACGCCAACAACTGCTACCTGGATATTCAGGCCGGTTCCGGTGGGACCGAAGCGCAGGACTGGGCCAATATTCTGCTGCGCATGTACCTGCGCTGGGCCGATCAGCATGGCTTCGATGCCGAAATCGTTGAACTGTCCGAGGGCGAAGTCGCCGGCATCAAGAGTGCGACCGTTCACGTTCGCGGTGAATACGCTTTCGGTTGGCTGCGTACCGAGATTGGCGTGCATCGACTGGTGCGCAAGAGCCCGTTCGACTCCGGCAACCGTCGTCATACGTCGTTCTCTGCGGTTTTTGCTGCACCCGAGATCGACGACGATATCGAAATCGATATCAACCCGGCGGATCTGCGGGTGGATACCTATCGCTCGTCCGGGGCGGGTGGTCAGCACGTTAACACCACCGACTCGGCGGTACGGATTACCCATATCCCGACCAACACCGTGGTCAGCTGCCAGAATCAGCGTTCGCAGCACGCCAACAAGGACCACGCAATGAAGATGTTGCGGGCCAAGTTGTACGAACTGGAAATGATGAAACGTACCGAGGCTGCGCAGGCGCTGGAAGACACCAAGTCCGACATCGGCTGGGGCCACCAGATTCGCTCCTATGTGCTCGACCAGTCGCGCATCAAGGATTTGCGCACCGGTATCGAGAACAGCAACTGCAACGCGGTACTTGACGGCGATCTCGACGAGTTTATCGAGGCCAGCCTGAAACAGGGCCTGTAAGCCGAGCGCCGCACGGCAATCCGCCGAGGCCCGCGCTGCGGGCCGCTAACCGAATTGATTTTTCCGGGATTTCACTGACATGACCGACCAGCCGCAAGACCTGCAAGCCCATCACGAGGAAGAGAATCAGCTGATCGCCCAGCGCAAGGCCAAACTGGCCGCTGCTCGCGAACAGGGTATCGCCTTCCCCAACGACTTCCGCCGCGACAGCCTGTGCGCCGACCTGCAGAAGGCCTACGAGGGCAAGAGCAAGGAAGAGCTGGAAGCAGCGGCAATCCCGGTCAAGATCGCCGGACGCATCATGCTCAACCGCGGCGCCTTTATGGTGCTGCAGGACAGTTCCGGCCGTCTGCAGGTCTATGTTGACCGCAAGGGGCTGCCGGCCGAGACCCTGGAAGCGATCAAGACCTGGGATCTGGGTGACATCATCGCCGCTGAAGGCACTCTGGCGCGCTCCGGCAAGGGCGATCTCTATGTACATATGAAGGACGTGCGTCTGCTGACCAAGTCACTGCGCCCGCTGCCGGACAAGCACCATGGTCTGACCGATACCGAGCAGCGCTACCGTCAGCGCTACGTTGACCTGATTGTCAACGAGGAAGCGCGTCATACCTTCCGCGTGCGTTCACAGGTGATCGCGCATATCCGTCGGTTCCTCAACGACCGCGGCTTCCTGGAAGTCGAAACACCGATGCTGCAGACCATTCCGGGTGGCGCGGCGGCCAAGCCATTTGAGACCCATCACAACGCCCTGGACATGCCGATGTTCCTGCGCATCGCGCCGGAACTGTACCTCAAGCGTCTGGTAGTTGGCGGCTTCGAGAAGGTGTTCGAGATCAACCGCAACTTCCGCAATGAAGGTGTCTCGACCCGTCATAACCCCGAGTTCACCATGCTCGAGTTCTATCAGGCCTACGCAGACTACCGCGACAACATGGACCTGACCGAAGAGCTGTTCCGCGAGCTGGCGCAGGCGGTGCTCGGCACCACCGACGTGCCCTACGGAGACAAGGTCTTCCACTTCGGCGAGCCCTTCGTGCGTCTGTCGGTGTATGACTCCATTCTCAAGTACAACCCGGAGATAACCGCCGACGATCTCAATGACGTCGAAAAAGCCCGCGCCATCGCCAAGAAGGCCGGCGCCAAGGTGCTTGGTCACGAGGGGCTGGGCAAGCTGCAGGTAATGATTTTCGAGGAGCTGGTCGAGCACAAGCTGGAGCAGCCGCACTTCATCACCGAATACCCGTTCGAAGTCTCGCCGCTGGCGCGCCGCAATGACGACAACCCGAACGTCACCGATCGTTTCGAGCTGTTTATCGGTGGCCGCGAGATCGCCAACGCCTACTCGGAGCTTAACGACGCCGAAGACCAGGCCGAACGCTTCCTCGCCCAGGTGGCCGAGAAGGACGCCGGTGATGACGAAGCCATGCACTACGACGCCGACTTCGTCCGCGCGCTGGAATATGGCATGCCGCCAACCGCCGGTGAAGGCATCGGCATCGACCGTCTGGTGATGCTGCTGACCAACTCGCCGTCGATCCGCGATGTCATCCTGTTCCCGCACATGCGGCCAGAAACGGCGTAGGCGGCTACGCCGCCAGCTGCAAGCTTCAAGCGGTAAGTAGTTCGTGTTGTCCAGGACTATGCTGAGCATCAGATTGTCCGCGTAGTCCGCGTAGTCCGCGTAGTCCGCGTAGTCCGCGAGATTGCGTGAATGCACGGACAGCTTGTAGCTTGCGGCTTAATGCTTGAAGCTGCGACCAAAGGGAGCCACCCGTGAAACAGAGTGAGCAGTATCAGCTGGTCATCCGCAGTCTGTCTGATCGGATTGTCGAGGCGCAGGCGCCGATTCGGGTGCTGGATGCCATCAAGTGGGACGACAGTATCCGTGACACCTTCCTCAAGAAGCGCTGCAAGGCGCTGCCTGATGTCAATGCGGACTATTACGCCCAGCGTCCGCTGAGCTTTGATCCGGCTGAACGGCGGCAGATTTTTCAGGATATCGAGCGTGATATCACTCGCCAGCTGGGCAGCTTCAACCCGGTTGGCCAGATCATGCGGCGCATGTGCCGGGAATACCGCATGGTCATCCGCATGCTGGAGGCACGCGGTACCCAGGATTTTGGACTGATCTCGCAGGAGCTCTATGGCGCGGCTTCGGACGCTTTTCACGCCGGCGATCCGACCTTGACCGACCTGGGCATCATGCTCAGCGAGTCGCTGAAGAACATTGCCCGTACCGAACTGGCGCGCGACCCGAAAACCATCGCTGCGCCCGACGCGGTGCAGATTCTGCAGGCACGCATGAACGAGGCGTTCCCGGACGACCAGGCGGTGCGCGTGTTCGAGTCCGACGGCATCGTCGCTGATGCCGCCGCGGGTGCCGACTACATCAAGATCCGCAGCGATGCGATGTTCAACCAGCGTGACCTGAACATTCTGGCTGTACACGAGGGGATGGTGCATGTGGCAACCAGTCTCAACGGCCAGCACCAGCCGATCTGTACCTTCCTGGCCAAGGGACCGCCGTCGTCCACGGTGACCCAGGAAGGGCTGGCCATTCTGATGGAGGTCCTGACGTTCAACTCCTATCCGGCACGCCTGCGCAAGCTGACCGACCGTACCCGGGCGATTCAGATTGCCGAGACCGGTGGTGATTTTCTTGATGTCTTTCAGTTCTATCGGGACGAAGGCTATTCCCGTGACGACAGCTACAACAATACCAGTCGTGTATTCCGTGGCTCGGCCAGCAACGGTCTGCCGTTCACCAAGGATCTGGTTTATCTGAAGGGCTTTATCCTGACCTACAACTATATCCAGCTGGCGGTGCGCAAGGGCAAGCTGCAGCAGATTCCGCTGTTGTTCTGCGGCAAGACCACGCTGGAGGATATGCGTACCCTGGGGCAACTGGTGGACGAAGGGCTGGTTGTGCCGCCGCGCTACCTGCCGGCGCCCTTTGCCGACCTCAACGCCCTGAGCGCCTGGATGTGCTTTTCGGGGTTTTTGAACAACCTCAGTCTGGATCGAGTCGAAGCCGACTACGCCAACATTCTGTAATTGGAGCAACCGATGTCGCAAGCGCAGGAAATCAACAAGCTGCCGATCATTCTCACGGCCATTATCACCGTGATTGCCACGGTCGCCGTGCTGCATTTGTACGGCTATCTGAATATCGTCAACCCGGAGGAAGGGCTGGAGCTTGCCGACTATCGGGTGGTAACGGTCGGTTCGGAGGAGGCGGGCAGTCTGCGCCGTAATCCGGCCAAGCACGAGGCCGAATGTGTCGACGGCATTCTGGTGCTGCACGCCAGCAATATGAACGGCCTTTCCGGGGTGCTCAGGGATAGCCGTGATCGCGTGGTCCGCTGCGTCAATCAGGCGGTACCGCTGGCGGAGTAACCCATGACGGAACGGGCAGTGCAGTTGAAGCCAGACTGGCTTGATGCCCTTCAGGGCGAGTTCGCGCAGCCCTACATGCAGCAGCTGCGCGATTTTCTGCAGGCCGAGAAGGCGGCGGGCAAGGTGGTCTTTCCGCCGGGTGCGCTGATCTTCAATGCGCTCAATTCAACGCCGCTGGACAAGGTACGGGTGGTGATCATCGGGCAGGACCCGTATCACGGCCCCGGGCAGGCGCACGGCTTGAGCTTCTCGGTGCCGCCGGGGGTGCGTACGCCGCCGTCGCTGCAGAATATCTTCAAGGAAATCAATCGCGATCTTGGTCTGCCAATACCGCAGCACGGCTGCCTGCATTCATGGGCAGAGCGGGGCGTATTGCTGCTCAACGCAGTGCTGACGGTCGAGCAGGGCCAAGCCGGGTCGCACGCCAAGCGGGGCTGGGAACGTTTCACCTCGAGGGTGATCGAACTCGTCAATGAGCGCTGCGAACACTGTGTCTTTCTGCTGTGGGGTAGCTATGCCCAGCGCAAGGGTGAGCAGATTGATCGAACCCGGCACTGTGTGCTGACCTCGGTGCACCCTTCGCCGCTGTCCGCCCATCGTGGCTTCATCGGCAACGGCCACTTTTCCGCAGCGAACGACTATCTTGTCAGTAACGGACTGGCACCCATCGACTGGAGCTTGCCAGACCCTCCCCGGTAACTGCCTGACGACTGCTGGAGATTGTCATGGAACATGCTCTGCAACCCTATACCGCGCTGGTGCCGCGCACCGACAAGCTGGTGGTACAAAAGGCCGGCCATACGGCGCTGGTCACCATCGACAACCCGCCGGCCAATACCTGGGATTCCGATACCCTGCACGGGCTGCCGGACCTGCTCAGGCATCTCAACAATGACCCGGACATCTATGCGCTGGTGCTGACCGGGCGCGGCGAGCGTTTCTTTTCGGCGGGCGCCGACCTGAAGATGTTTGCCGATGGCAATCCTGCCCGCGCCCGGGAGATGGCGCGGTTGTTCGGCCTCGCATTTGAGGCGCTGCGCGACTTTTCCGGGGTCACCATTGCTGCCATCAACGGTTACGCGATGGGGGGTGGGCTGGAGTGCGCTCTGGCCTGCGATATTCGCATCGCCGAGCGGCAGGCGCAGATGGCGCTGCCGGAGGCGGGCGTCGGCTTGCTGCCCTGCGCGGGAGGCACTCAGGCGCTCGCCTGGCTGGTTGGAGAGGGCTGGGCCAAGCGCATGATCCTGTGCGGCGAGCGGGTCGATGGAGTGCGTGCCGAGCGCATCGGTCTGGTCGAGGAATGTGTTGAGCAGGGCCAGGCACTGGGCGTGGCGTTGCACCTGGCGGCGCAGGTTGCGCGGCAGAGTCCGGCGGCTGTGCGTTACTGCAAGGAACTGATTCAAGGGGGCAGAGATCAGCCGATCAATACCCTGCTGGCGCGTGAGCGCGAGCGCTTCGTCGATCTGTTCGAGCTGGAGGATACGGTAGAGGGCGTAAATGCCTTTCTGGAGAAGCGACCGCCGCAGTGGACGCGGCGGTAACCGGAGGTTCGCACTGCTGGCTCAGGCCAGCAGCTGCATGGCGGCTTCCATTTCGGCTGACAGGTCTTCGTCTTCCTGCTCGCCTGCCGGATCCAGCCCCAGCTTGGCGAAGGAGGGGATCGTGCTCCAGTCCATCAGTGCATAGGGATGCTGAGTGCCTGCCAGTGACTGCAGCATGGCGACCTGAACAATGTCGGCGTAATCGACGCTGGACGAGTTGCGCTGAAAGTCCAGGTGCTCCGAGGGCACGTGACGCAGTGGTGCCGGAAAGTCCCAGGCCTGCAGGATGCGATCCCCGAGAACCGGATGGATGCGGTCAATGACCAGATTGAGACTGATGGAGTCGCGCAGCAACTGCGAGTTTTCCTCGGCATACGACAGAATCGGCAGCACGCCAATCTGGTGCACCAGGCCGGCAAGCGTGGCCTGGTCGGGCTTGAGTTTGGTGTAGTGACGGCAGAGCACGTGGCTGATGCCTGCCACTTCGGTACTGCGGGTCCAGACCTCACGCATCTTGCGATCAATGACGTCGGAGGTCGCCTGGAACATTTGTGACATCGCCAAACCGGTTGCCAGGTTGGCGGTGTAGGTAATGCCCATGCGGTTGACTGCCATGGCCAGATCAGTGATTTCCTGACGACTGCGCAGCAGCGGGCTGTTGACGACCTTGATCAGTCGGGCGCTGAGGGCCGCGTCGTTGCTGATTTCCTTCACCAGGTGGGGAATGCTGACATCCGGATCCTCAGCTGCCTCGCGTACTCGCAGGGCGACTTCCGGCAGTGTGGGCAGCACCAGTTGGTCTTTCTCGATGGCCTGTATCAGCTCGTCCTGGACGCGCTGGGCAAGATCTGTCATCTCGTGTCCCTTGTTTCTCTGTTATTCGGCTTCTGCGCTGGTGAGTTCGCGTTCATAGGGCAGGTCGGCAAGGCTGATCAGTGGTCCGTCGCTATCGCCTGCACTCAATGTGGTCAATTGTGCCGCATCTTTCTGAACAACAGCCAGCATTTCAATGGCCTTATGGCTGCGGGCGGCCATGACGACCTCTCCAACCGCCTTGCCGCTCTCGCGGTCGACGATCTCGGTACCGGGCGAGGGCGGTGCTTCTCCGGCCATCAGCAGACGGTACATGCGGCGTTTCAGCTTGCCCAGGTACTGCATGCGCGCCACGATTTCCTGACCGGTATAGCAGCCCTTGCGGAAACTTACACCGCCGAGCTGCTGAAGGTTGAGCATTTGCGGGATAAAGTGCTCCCGGGTTTCGTCGCTGACCTGGCCGACCCCGCTGCGAATGCGCTGCAGCTGCCATTGGTTCAGGCTGACCGGATCGGCATGCTGGCACAGGGTGTCCAGCAGATACTCGGCTTGCTCGGTCGGCACCCACAGGACGCAGGCGCCGCCGGGCAGGCCGATGGCAAACAGGTCATCCTTGTGCGCCACCGTGCCATTGGCTGGCATGTCGAGGCCACAGCTCTGCAGGGCCGCATCGGCGGCTTCGCCCCAGATACCGAAGCCGACCCGGTTGTCACTCTGGTCGCTCAGTTCGCATTTGTAGAAGACGGCGTACTTGCCGAGATCGGCGAGCTGTGCGGCGATCAACTGGCGATCAAGGCCCAGCATGACGCCCTGATCCGTTCGCCACAGGTAAAAACTCGACTGCATTCTGCCCTTGGGGTTACAGCGAGCACCCAGGGTGGCAGTGGTGCCGGTGACGGATTTCAGGTCGCAGGTGAGCTGGCCCTGGAGAAACTTGTCGGTATCGACGCCTTCAACGGCGATAATGCCTTCGTGGCTCAGCATGCTGATGCAGGTGGCGCAGTCTGCCCGGTCGTCAGTAAAACGAGCGGCGAGGTCGGGTAGTTGAGTCATGCCTGTCGTTGTTCCAATGGTTCAGGTGGTACATCATAGGGGCCATGGCAGGTGCTTGTCAGGCGTTGCCTGACGTTATAATGCGGTTTTTACCGAGCAGATCAATCCTCACTGTGGAGTTGCCGATGTCGGCCGATATAGAAATGAAGCGCTTGTTCTGGCATAGCCGTCGCGGCATGCTGGAGCTGGATGTATTGCTGGTGCCCTTCCTGCAGGAAGCGTATCCGACGCTGGAGGCAGCCGATAAGCAGCGTTATCAGAAGCTGCTGGAATGTGAGGATCAGGATATGTTCGGCTGGTTCATGCAGCGCAGCAAGCCGGAGGACCCGGATTTGCAGCGCATCGTGGAGATGATTCTCGATCGTGTACAGCCCGACTGAATACCTTTTGCTGCGTCGCCAGCCTTCACGCTGGCTGGCGCTGGCCCTGATGTTGATGGGCTTGCTGGCCTGTGTCGGTGTGTTGCAAAGCGCGCTGCCCCTTTGGCCGAGTCTACTTTGTCTGTTGCTGGTCGCCTGTTACTGCAGCTGGGTCTGGCCGCGTCAGATCAGCCTGAGTCACCCGCACTCGGTAACCGGTCTGCGCTTTGACAGCGACGGTTGGCACATTCTGCGGCGTGATGGCTCGGAGGTCGCTGCCCGGCTGCTTGGCGATACCTATGTCAGTGCCATGCTGACGGTCGTTCGGTTGCGTGAGCAGGGGCGCTGGTGCCCGGTGTCGGTCGTGTTGCCGGCCGACGCAGCCTCCGAGGAAAGCCTGCGGCGGTTGCGTCTGCGGCTGCGTTTCAGTCGCCAGCGCTGGGCGGCTGCAGAATAGTATCCTGCGCTTCGTCCAGCTGCGCCGGAAAGTCCAGCGTGTAATGCAAGCCGCGGCTTTCACGGCGCAGCATGGCCGAACGGATGATCAGGTCGGCCACCAGGGCCAGGTTGCGCAGCTCAAGCAGATCGCGGCTGACCCGGTAGTTGCTGTAGAACTCGTGAATTTCGGCGCGCAGCATGTCGACCCGGTGTTTGGCCCGCTGCAGGCGCTTGGATGTCCGTACGATCCCTACGTAGTCCCACATAAAGCGCCGCAGCTCATCCCAGTTGTGCGAAATGATGACGTCCTCGTCCGAGTCGGTCACCTGGCTCTCGTCCCAGTTGGGCAGGTTCTGCGGCATGGCGATGCGGTCAAGCTGCTCCAGAATGTCACGACTGGCGGCGCGGCCGTAGACGATGCACTCGAGCAGCGAGTTGCTGGCCATGCGGTTGGCGCCGTGCAGGCCGGTAAAGCTGGTTTCACCGATGGCGTAAAGCTGATCGATGTCGGTTCTGCCGCTGCTGTCGACCATCACGCCGCCGCAGGTGTAGTGCGCTGCGGGGACCACCGGAATCGGTTCCCTGGTGATGTCGATACCGAAGGCTAGGCAGCGCTCGTGCACGGTCGGGAAGTGGCTGCGGATGAAGTCGGCCGGCTTGTGGGTGATATCCAGATAGACGCAATCGAGCCCCAGACGCTTCATCTCGTGGTCAATCGCCCGGGCCACGATGTCACGCGGTGCCAGTTCGGCGCGCTTATCGAAGCGCGGCATGAAGCGCTCACCGTTGGGCAGACGCAGTAGCGCCCCTTCACCTCGCAATGCTTCGGTAACCAGAAAGCTTTTGGCCTTGGGGTGATACAGGCAGGTTGGGTGGAATTGATTGAATTCCATATTGGCTACCCGGCAGCCGGCCCGCCAGGCCATGGCAATGCCGTCGCCCGAGGCGCTGTCGGGGTTGCTGGTGTACAGATACACCTTGCTGGCGCCGCCGGTTGCCAGCACGGTGAAGCGTGCAGCAACGGTTTCGACGTGGCCCGTCGAGCGGTTCAGGATATAGGCGCCGAGGCATTGATTGCCGTCGCGGCCGAGCTTGTGGGTGGTGATCAGGTCGACTGCAACGCGGTTGTCGAGCAGCTCGATGTTGTCGTGCTGCTGGGCGCGCTGCAGCAGCGTATTGAAAATCGCGGCGCCGGTGGCGTCGGCGGCGTGAATGATGCGCCGGTGGCTGTGGCCGCCTTCGCGGGTCAGGTGAAAATCGTCACTTTCGCTGCCGTCCTCGCGTCGTTCGCGGGTGAAGGGGACCCCCTGTTCAACCAGCCAGCCGATCGCATCGCGGCTGTCGCCAACGATCTGGCGCACGGCATCTTCATGGCACAAGCCGCCGCCGGCGATCAGGGTATCCTGAACATGTGCATCGACCGTGTCGGTGTCGTCAAGCACGGCAGCAACGCCGCCTTGCGCCCAGAACGTGGAGCCTTCCGACAGCTGCCCCTTGCTGAGCACGGCGACACGCAGGTCGCTTGCCAGGTGCAGTGCCAAAGTCAGGCCGGCAGCGCCGCTGCCGATGACCAGTACATCGTATTGCCGTTGTTGAGTCATTGCGTTCTTTGCGCTCAATGCTTGCGTCGAGGTGGCCTAGTATATAGAAGGCGAGTCGCTCACAATACTGCCACCCATGGGGGAGTGCCTGGGGCATCACTGCGGTTGATATGAGTGATGGCTTATTGCATTCAAGGGGGAACTTTTTAACATCGCCCGTGCTCCTAGTCCTGAACCTGAGTGAGGGGAGAACTTTTGGTTACATCTTGTGTCTACGATAACAACGCTGATCGCGGACTCCGAAGAGTGGCAAGTCAATGACGGGGCAGAGCGATCAACAGCTGGTTGAGCGTGTTCAGAAGGGCGACAAGCGTGCCTTCGACCTGCTGGTTCTCAAGTACCAGCACAAGATTCTCGCGCTGGTGACCCGTTTCGTGCATGACAGTCACGAAGCGCAGGATGTGGCTCAGGAGGCCTTTATCAAGGCGTACCGTGCGCTGCCGAATTTTCGCGGCGACAGTGCCTTCTACACCTGGCTGTATCGCATCGCGATCAATACGGCGAAGAATTATCTGGTGGCACGCAATCGCCGCCCGCCGGACAGCGATATAGCCGCAGATGAGGCGGAGTATTACGACGGCGACAGCATTCTCAAGGATATTCACTCGCCCGAGCGCGACATGTTGCGCGACGAAATCGAGCAAGTAGTGAACCGAACGCTGCAACAGTTGCCTGATGATTTAAGAACGGCTTTGACCCTGCGCGAGTTCGAAGGGTTGAGCTATGAAGACATTGCCAATGTGATGGACTGTCCGGTAGGCACAGTTCGATCCCGGATCTTCCGGGCGCGGGAGGCAATCGACAAAGCCCTGAAACCGCTGCTTGAAGCCTAGGTAGCAGGGTGGGGTGCAACGCAGTGAGCCCGATGGGCCAACAGCAGAGGTAAAGCAATGAGAAGCGAAGTCTTGCAGGAGTCTCTTTCCGCGCTTATGGATAACGAGGCTGACGAGCTGGAAGTGCGCCGTGTTCTCCAGGCCGCTGAGCAGGACCCGGCACTGCGTAGTACCTGGTCGCGCTATCAGGTGGCACGTGCGGTGATGCACAAGGAGCCTTGGCAGGGGGCTGTTGATCTGTCTGCAGGTATTGCTGCCGCGCTGCGCGACGAGCCAGAGCTGCAGATGGCGCCGGCGCCAGCCGATGTCAAACCGGTCTCCACTATCTGGCGCAACCTGGGCCGTGTTGCAGTGGCCGCTTCGGTGACCCTGGCGGTGCTGGTCGGTGTGCGCATGGTCAACCAGGGCGATGCGCCCGGCGGTGCTCAGATGACGGCCGGCACCATGACCGCGCCGTCGATGCTGCAGGCCAACCCGGCAGCGCGTTCCGGTGCGGTGCTGGCAGGGTACTCGCAGGCCGGAAACGCCGGTGCAGAGCCTCTTGCGCCTGCTCAAGCGCCGTCTGCGTGGCACGAACAGCGCATCGGTCGCTATCTGCGTGAGCATGCCGAATCCAGTGCGCAGATGGCGAGTCCGCAGCTCATTCCTTATGCCCGTGCAGCCAGCATGGAAGGTCGCTAGTGGTCGGTTGTCGATGCTCGCTGAGCGGCCTGACCCTGGCCGCTCTGCTGATCTCGCCGCTGGTTCAGGCACGCGATGCCGGCCAGTGGCTGCAGGGAATGGTCGACGCATCAGGACAGCAAAGTTATTCGGGGTCGTTTTTCTACGAGCGCTCCGGCAGTTTCAGCACCCACCATATCTGGCACCGCGCCGATGGTGATGGCGTCACCGAGCGCATGTTGCGCGCCGACGGCGAGCCGCAGGAATGGGTGCGACGTGACGGACAGATTCAATGCGCCAGCTCCTTCGCCGCAGTGTCGGGCTGGCGCGGTGAGGCACCTGCGACGCTGAATCCGGCTCAGCTGCAACGCTGGTATGCACTGGAGGTGCTGGGCACCACCCGGGTTGCGGATCGCCCGGTTACGGTGATCGCCATGAAGCCCCGTGACGCGTTTCGTTATGCCTATGAGCTGTATCTGGATGACCAGACCGGCATGCTGCTCAAGTCCCTGCTCATTAACGAGCGCAATGTGCTGCTTGAGCGCTTCCAGTTTACCGATGTGCAGTTTGCCGAGTTGACGGACGAGCAGCTCGAACCGGGAGCGAGTTGTCTGACGCTGGCCGAGCACCCGCTTGAAAAGCGTGTGGATACCTCCGGCTGGGTGCCTGGCTGGATTCCGCCGGGTTTTGTTGCCGGCGAGCCGGTAGTTCGCACACTGGCGGTCAATGAACCGCAGGTCATGAGTCAGGCCTTCAGCGATGGCCTGGCTCGATTTACCCTGTTTGTCGAGCCTTTGGGTGATGGGGCCCTGGCGGAAGATTTGCTTGCTCAGCTGGGGCCGACCGTGGCTGTCAGTCGTCGATTGCAGGTCGAGGGTGTGGGGTATCTGGCAACCATCGTCGGTGAAATTCCCCCGGCAACCGCCGAGCGTATCGCCGCGTCCTTTCCCTTTGCGACTGCGGAGATGGCCCAGTGATTGAAGAGCGCGGGCGAGTCCTCAGTGTTGAAGAGGGGGCGGTGTGGGTTGAAACGGTGCGCAGCAGCACCTGTGGCAACTGCGCCGCCAAGGCCGGTTGCGGCCAGGCATTGCTCGCACGGGTTGGCAGCGGTGCCAGGCGCGGATTTATCCGTGCCCTGACCGATCGCAGTTGGCAAATAGGTGATGAAGTCTTTATCGGTATTCCCGAGGACGCCGTCGTGCGCGGCGCGCTCTGGGTTTATCTGACTCCACTGCTCGGATTGTTTGCTGCCGCTTTGCTGGCGCAGGCGCTGGGGGCAGCGGAGCCGATGGTGATCTTGGCTGCGGTATCCGGTCTGATCGCCGGTTTTGCAGTGGTTCGTTGGCACGGCCAGCGAGCCCAGCGTGACCCGCAGCTGATGCCGCAGGTGTTGCGTTCTGCCGGGCAGGCGATGCCCCTCGTCCAGGAGGGACGGCTGAACGGCTGATGTCTTGCAAGATGGTCCTTGAGTACAGGTGAGGAGAATTCAGGCTTATGTTGTCTGTTCGACGTTGGGTCCTCGCAACTGCGAGCGTGCTGGTCCTGGGGTGGCAATCACTGGCAGTTGCCGCGGATTTGCCGGACTTTACCGAGCTGGTGGAGGAGGCCTCCCCGGCTATCGTCAATATCAGTACCCGTCAAAAGGTATCCAGCCAACCGGTTGCAGGCATGCAGGGTATGCCTGATCTGGAGGGCATGCCGCCGATGTTTCGTGAATTCTTTGAGCGCAGCTTCCCGCAGGCCCCGGCGCCACGCGAGCGAGAGGCTCCCCAGTCGCTCGGCTCGGGCTTCATTATTTCCCGTGATGGCTATGTGCTGACCAATAACCATGTGGTAGCCGATGCCGACGAGATTTTCGTCCGGCTGTCTGATCGTCGGGAAATGCAGGCGGAGCTGGTCGGCGCTGATCCGCGTTCTGACCTCGCGTTGCTGAAAATTGATGCCGGTGACGACCTGCCGGTAGTCAAGATCGGCAAGTCGGCGGACCTCAAACCGGGCGAGTGGGTGCTGGCGATTGGTTCGCCGTTCGGCTTCGACTACTCGGTAACCGCCGGTATCGTCAGTGCCAAGGGGCGCAGCCTGCCGAACGAGAATTATGTTCCCTTTATTCAGACTGACGTAGCGATCAATCCGGGTAACTCCGGTGGTCCGCTGTTCAACCTGGACGGCGAAGTGGTGGGCATAAACTCCCAGATCTTCACTCGCTCCGGTGGCTTCATGGGGCTTTCGTTCGCCATCCCGATGGACGTGGCAATGGACGTGGTCGAGCAGATCAAGGATAGCGGCAGTGTCCAGCGTGGCTGGCTGGGTGTCGTCATTCAGGAGGTCAACAAGGATCTGGCCGAGTCGTTCGATCTGCCCAAGCCGGCCGGTGCCCTGGTGGCCCAGATCATGCCGGGCGGTCCTGCCGACAAGGGCGGTTTGAAAGTCGGCGATGTCATCCTCGAGTTCAATGGTCACGAAGTGGTGCGCTCGTCCGACCTGCCCCATGCGGTAGGCCGGGTTCGTCCCGGAACCGACGCAACGCTGGTGGTGATGCGTGACAAGCAGCGCAAGACGCTGACCATGGAGATTGGCACGCTGCCGGATGATGATGCGGTTGCGGCAACAGGCACCAATGAACAGGCGCCGAGCGCAGCGTCCAACCGTCTTGGCGTGACGGTCGTCGAGTTGACTGATGACCAGAAGAAGAACCTGGATATTCACTCCGGTGTTGTGGTCCGTGAGGTGAGCCGGGGGCCGGGTGCGATGGTCGGGCTGCGGCCCGGCGATATCATCACCAACCTGGACAATCGTTCGGTGGATTCGGTGGAAACCTTCACGCGTATTGCCCGTGATCTGCCGGACAATCGCTCTATCTCCATGCGGGTGATTCGTCAGGGCCGCGCCAGTTACATCACCTTCCGCCTGGCGGAGTAAGTCGTCGCCACAGGCTTCCGGTCATCAGCGGTCTTGAGATGGCGATGACCGGGGGCTGCAGCGATGGCGACATGGCTGCTAATCAGGTAAACTCGCGGGCTGTTTTGGGGAGTCGCCTCCCCGTCTCGCCATGTCTGGCAACCCTGTCTGGATGATCCGCGCTGTGAGTGACCTTAGCCTGATTCGTAATTTTTCCATCATTGCCCACATCGACCACGGCAAGTCGACGCTGGCCGACCGCTTTATCCAGATCTGCGGTGGCCTGAGCGAGCGTGAAATGGAAGCGCAGGTACTCGACTCCATGGATCTGGAGCGCGAGCGTGGTATCACCATCAAGGCACACAGCGTCACGCTGTATTACACCGCCAAAGACGGCAAGACCTACCAGCTGAACTTTATTGATACCCCAGGTCACGTGGACTTTCACTACGAAGTCAGCCGCTCGCTCGCTGCCTGCGAGGGCGCGCTGTTGGTGGTGGACGCTGCGCAGGGTGTGGAGGCGCAGTCGGTAGCCAACTGCTACACCGCTATCGAGCAGGGCCTTGAGGTCATGCCGGTGTTGAACAAGATCGACCTGCCCCAGGCCGAGCCGGAGCGGGTCAAGGCCGAGATTGAAAGCGTAATCGGCATTGACGCGACAGATGCGGTTGCCTGCTCGGCGAAGAGCGGCATCGGTGTCGAGGATGTGCTCGAAGCGCTGATTCACTCCATTCCTGCGCCTGAAGGCGAGATCGAAGCACCGCTGCAGGCATTGATCATTGATTCCTGGTTCGACAACTACCTTGGCGTGGTGTCGCTGGTGCGCGTCAAGCATGGCCGGATCAAGAAGGGTGACAAGGTGCTGGTCAAGTCGACCGGCAAGACCCATCTGGTCGACAGCGTCGGCGTGTTCAACCCCAAGCATACCGAAACTGTTGACCTGAAGGCCGGTGAAGTAGGCTTCATTATCGCCGGTATCAAGGACATTCATGGTGCGCCGGTGGGCGATACCCTGACCCTGTCCAATACCCCGGATGTCGATCCGCTGCCGGGGTTCCAGAAGGTCAAGCCGCAGGTTTATGCCGGCCTGTTTCCGGTCAGTTCTGATGATTTCGAGGATTTTCGCGAGGCGCTGCAGAAGCTGACGCTGAACGATGCTGCGCTGCAGTTCGAGCCGGAAAGCTCCGAGGCACTGGGTTTTGGCTTCCGTATCGGTTTCCTCGGCATGCTGCACATGGAGATCATCCAGGAGCGCCTGGAGCGCGAGTACGATCTGGATCTGATTACCACCGCCCCGACCGTAGTGTTCGAGGTGGAGAAGAAGGGCGGTGAGGTTATCTACGTTGATAACCCGTCGCTGCTGCCCGACCCCTCGATGATCGAGGAAATGCGCGAGCCGATCGTGCGTGCCAACATTCTGGTGCCACAGGATCACCTCGGCAGCGTGATCACGCTCTGTATCGACAAGCGTGGCGTGCAGCACGACATGGTCTTTCTCGGTACCCAGGTTCAGGTTGTCTATGATCTGCCGATGAATGAGGTGGTACTCGATTTCTTCGACCGGCTGAAGTCGGTCAGCCGCGGCTATGCTTCTCTGGACTACAGCTTCGACCGCTTCCAGCCGGCCAAGCTGGTGCGTCTTGACGTGCTGATCAATGGCGAGAAGGTCGACGCGCTGGCGTTGATCGTGCACCGTGACAACGCGGCCTTCAAGGGACGCCAGTTGGTCGAGAAGATGAAAGACCTGATTCCGCGACAAATGTTCGATGTGGCGATTCAGGCTGCCATTGGTGGCCAGATCGTCGCCCGCTCAACCGTCAAGGCGTTACGCAAGAACGTACTTGCCAAGTGCTATGGTGGTGATGCCAGCCGGAAGAAAAAACTGCTTGAAAAGCAGAAGGCCGGCAAGAAGCGCATGAAGCAGGTGGGTAGTGTGGAGATTCCGCAGGATGCGTTCCTGGCGGTACTCAAAGTCGACAACTAGAGACGGTAAGCGCGAACGATGATGCATATCAACTTTCCACTGGTGCTGGTGATTGCGGTTGCCGTCAGTGGGTTTCTGGCCCTGCTTGATCGTATCGTGCTCGCGCCACGTCGTCGTCGCGCGATTGCCACCTATGAAGCCCAGGTCGATGTTGCCGACCCTCAGACCATAGCTCGGCTGGACAAGGAGCCGCTGCTGGTCGAATACGGCAAGTCGTTCTTTCCTGTGCTGGCGGTAGTGCTGATCCTGCGTTCCTTCCTGGTTGAGCCGTTCCAGATTCCCTCCGGCTCAATGAAGCCGACATTGGACGTAGGCGACTTTATCCTCGTCAACAAGTTTGCCTACGGTATTCGCCTGCCGGTGATCGACACCAAGGTCATCCCGATTGGCGAGCCGCAGCGTGGTGATGTCATGGTATTCCGTTACCCCAACGACCCTGCCATCAACTACATCAAGCGTGTTGTCGGCTTGCCTGGCGATCATATCCGCTATGCTGGAAAGCAGCTGTATATCAACGGTCAGAAGATTGAACACGAACTGGTCGAGATCGTGCCGGATGACGAAGTGCCGGATGGTCATCCGCTGCAGGCAGTGGCAAAGGCGGCTATCTTCAATGAGCAGCTCGGTGAGGTGAGTCATCAGATCCGCCAGAAGCAGCTGTCGCAGACGCCCAGACCGAACGAGTGGGTGGTGCCCGAAGGGCACTATTTCATGATGGGCGATAACCGCGACAACTCCAACGACAGCCGTTACTGGCAGTCTGCGGATATGCCCAGGGAGTTGTGGGGAATGGTTCCCGACAACTATATTGTGGGCAAGGCCTTCGCGGTCTGGATGCATTGGCCGGAACCGAAACTGAGCAATCTGCCCAGTTTTTCGAGCGTCGCTCTGATCCATTGAGTGCGCCGAACAGGATATAACATCAACGACGGATTACGAGGTTCTCATGCGCCACTCACAGCAAGGGGCATCCTTCTTCGGCTGGCTGGCCGTTATTGCGCTGATTGTCTTCGGCATGATCATTGCCATGAAGCTGACCCCGATCTACATGGATCATTATTCGCTGCGCAATATCATTACCACGGTCAATGAAGATCCGACCATCAAGATCAACTCGCTGCGTGACTTGAACAGCTACATTGACAAGGGCATGCAGCTCAACGGCATTCGTGACATCGACGCGAAGGAAGCCATCAAGGTGACGCAGAGCGGCCAGAACGCCTACACTCTGGTGCTCAAGTACGAAGTGCGAGCGCCGTTGCTGAATACAGTGGACCTGCTGGTCCACTTCGACGAAACATTCATTATCAGACCGCTAAAGTGAGCAACAAGCTAGACCGACTAGAGCGCAGGATAGGCTACCAATTCAAGGACCAGGACCTGCTGGTGCTGGCCTTGACCCACCGCAGTCTCGGTGGGTGCAACAATGAACGCCTGGAGTTTCTGGGTGATTCGATTCTCAATTTTGTTGCCGCCGAGATGCTGTTCCAACATTTTCCCCAGGCCCGAGAAGGCCAGCTTTCGCGGCTGCGTGCCCGCCTGGTCAAGGGTGTAACCCTGGCCGAGCTGGCCAAGGGCTTTGAGCTGGGCGAGTACCTGCGCCTGGGTTCCGGCGAGCTGAAGAGCGGAGGCTTTCGTCGCGAATCGATCCTGGCGGATGCAACCGAGGCGATCATCGGTGCCATTTATCTGGATGCCGGGCTCGAACCGGTCCGCGAGCGGATTCTGCACTGGCTGGGCGAGCATATTGCGACCCTGACGCTGGTCGACAACAACAAGGATCCGAAAACACGGCTGCAGGAGTTCCTGCAATCGCGTCAAAGCGAGCTGCCGCGTTACGAAGTGATCGAGAGCAGTGGTGAAGCCCACTGCAGAACATTCAAGGTGGACTGTCAGGTCGCATTGCTGGCCGAACGCACCTACGGCGTTGGCAGTAGCCGCCGCCTTGCAGAACAACAGGCAGCCCAGCAGGCGTTGATCGCCCTGGGTGTGGAGCGAGCCGATGACTGATGCTGTTTCCCGCTGCGGTTACGTAGCCATTGTCGGCCGGCCGAATGTCGGCAAGTCGACCCTGCTGAACCATATTCTCGGCCAGAAGCTGGCCATCACCTCGCGCAAGCCGCAGACAACCCGTCATACGCTGCTCGGTATCAAGACCGAGGGAGCGGTGCAGGCGATTTATGTCGATACCCCTGGCTTGCACAAGGAAAACGAGAAAGCTCTCAACCGTTTCATGAACAAGAGCGCCAGTCAGGCCCTGCGTGATGTTGACGTTGTGCTGTTTGTGGTTGACCGGTTGCGCTGGACCGATGAAGACCAGATGGTACTGGAGCGGGTGCAGTATCTGACCTGTCCCGTGCTGATCGTGGTTAACAAGCTGGACCGGATGGATGACAAGAACGAACTGTTGCCGCATCTGGAATGGCTGACCAAGCAGTTGCCCAGCGCCGAAGTTGTCCCGGTATCCGCTCTGCAGGGGCGCAATATCGATCGCTTGGAATCGCTGATTGCCGAGCGTTTGCCGGAGAATGAGCACTTCTACCCGGAAGATCAACTGACCGACAAGAGCTCGCGTTTTCTGGCTGCCGAGCTGGTGCGTGAAAAGGTCATGCGTCAACTGGGCGCCGAGATTCCCTATCAGGTCGCGGTTGAAATCGAACAGTTCAAGCAGGAAGGGCGCATTCTGCATATTCACGCGCTGATTCTGGTCGAGCGTGAAGGGCAGAAGAAAATCATCATTGGTGACGGCGGCGAGCGGTTGAAGAAGATCGGTCAGGAAGCGCGCCTCGACATGCAGAAGCTGTTCGGCAGCAAGATCATGCTCAACCTCTGGGTCAAGGTGCGTCGCGGCTGGTCTGATGATGAGCGCGCCCTCGGTTCGCTGGGTTACCGCTTCGACGACTGACCTGCATGCGCGAGCACCTGCAGCCTGCCTACGTCCTGCACAGCAGACCCTACCGTGACACCAGTGCACTGGTAGACCTGCTCAGCCTGCAGGGCGGGCTGCAGCGGGTTGTCTGGCGGGGCGCGCGGGGTAGCGGTCGCGGTGTTCGCCCTCAACCCTTCGTGCCGCTGCTGGTCAGCTGGCACGGCCGCGGTGACCTGAAAACCCTGCAGCAGGCTGAAGTGGCTGGTGCTCATGCACGACTGCAGGGGCAGGCGCTGTTCAGCGGTATGTATCTCAATGAATTGCTGGTTCGTCTGCTGTCACCGGGTGACGCTCAGACGCTGCTGTTTGCCGGTTATCAGTCGGCGCTGGAGCGGCTGGCGTCGTCGCCTTCTTCAGTTGAACCGATTCTGCGTGAATTCGAGTGGCGTCTGCTGGAACTGCTGGGTTACGGTTTCAGTCTGACCGAGGACGCCGATCAGCAGCCGGTGCTGGCTGATACCCTGTACCGCTGGAGTCCGGATCTGGGTTTGTATCCGGTGGTCGATACCACCTCAAGTGGTCTGTCCGGGCGAGGGTTGCTGGCGATGGCCGCGCTGGACTGGGCCAGCGTCGACGCGCTGCCGGTTGCCAAGCGGCTGATGCGCCAGGTGCTGGCTGTTCACCTGGGCGATCGCCCGCTGGTCAGTCGCCAATTATTTGCCGCGGGTCGCACGGGCGAGCCGCGCTGAGTCAAGGGCGGATCGCCGCCCGGCATAGTCAACGGAGAATCTTGCATGAGCCAGTCTGATCGCGTGCTGTTGGGCGTCAACATCGACCACGTCGCTACCCTGCGTCAGGCCCGTGGTACCCGTTACCCGGATCCGGTCCAGGCGGCCATTGAAGCCGAGCAGGCCGGGGCAGATGGTATTACCGTGCATCTGCGTGAAGATCGTCGTCATATCCAGGAGCGTGATATTCACCTGCTGGCACAGGTGCTGCAGACGCGAATGAATTTCGAGATGGCGGTTACCGATGAGATGGTCGCCTTTGCTGAGCAGATTCGTCCGGCACATGTCTGTCTGGTCCCGGAACGTCGTGAAGAACTCACTACCGAGGGTGGGCTGGACGTCTGCGGTAACGAGGCGCGCGTTCAGGCGGCCATCGAGCGGCTGGCCGCGGCTGGCAGCGAAGTGTCGCTGTTTATCGACCCGGACCGGCGCCAGATTGAGGCGGCCAAGCGGCTGGGTGCGCCGGTGATTGAGCTGCACACGGGCCACTATGCCGATACCGAGGGGGCCGAGCAGCAGCAGGCGCTGGAGCGTATCCGCGAGTCCGTCACCTACGCCCGCAAGCTTGGCCTGGTGGTCAACGCCGGGCACGGTCTGCATTATCATAACGTTCAGGCAATTGCTGCGATTCCCGGAATCCATGAGCTGAACATCGGCCATGCGATTATTGCCCGCGCCCTGTTTTCCGGTCTGGCCGGTGCGGTGCGTGACATGCGCCAACTGATCATGGAAGCGTCTGGTCGATGATCCGGGGTATCGGCACCGACCTGGTGCTGGTGTCGCGGATTGAGGCAGCGCTGGGGCGCCAGGGCGAGCGTTTTGCCCGGCGTATCCTGACGCCGGACGAGTTCGCCCGCTTTGCCGATCACGGTCAGCCGGCTCGCTTTCTGGCCAAACGCTTTGCGGCCAAGGAAGCCATCATGAAAGCGCTCGGGACCGGGTTGGCCGGAGGGCTGTCATGGCAGCACATGCAGATTGACCGTGATCCGCTGGGCGCCCCGGTCGTTGTGCTGAGCGGGGCCGCGGCCCAGCGAGTGGCGGACGGCGGCGGCGGGCGCATGCTGCTCTCGCTCAGTGACGAGCGGGAGCAGGCGCTGGCGTTTGCCCTCTGGTCACAGGACTGACAGGCTGCCCTGCAGGCGGTCTACAGCTTCCAGCAGCCGTTCTATTTCTTCGCCGCAGGGCGCCTTTTCCTTCAGTCTGGTTTCGGCTTGCAGACAGCGTCTTCGCAGTTCGGGTACGCCGCAGTAGCGGGTTGCTCCGTGCAGGCGGTGCACCGTCTCCAGCAGCGCGTCGGTGTTGCCGGCCCGGTAGCTTTGCTCTATTTGCTCGCGGTCGCCGGGCAGGCTCTGCATCAGCATATCCAGCATCTCCTGCGCCAGATCTGCCTTGCCAGCCGCCAGCCGCAACCCTTCGTCGTGATCCAGTATGCGCGGTTCGCTGTCGGCAGGTTGCTCCGGCCGCTCCTCCAACTTCGGTGCAGCGCCGGGTGACAGGTCGTGACCGGTCCATTTCAAGATACTGTCACGCAATTGCTCGGGGTTGATCGGTTTGCTCAGGTAGTCATTCATGCCGCATTTGAGCAGTTTACGTCTTTCATCTGCGAGCGCGTGGGCGGTCAGTGCGACGACCGGCGTGGCCGACTGCTGGCTGATCTCTTCGCGGATACGCAGTTCCTCGGTTGTCTGGCGTCCGTCCATTCCGGGCATTTGAACATCCATGAAAATCAGATCAAAGCGCTGTTCATCGAGGATATCGAGGGCGTTTTCTCCGCTGGTGGCGGTACGCACCCGGGTGCCCATTTCCTGCAGAAAGGTTTCGACCAGTTTGAGGTTGGCCGGGTTATCGTCGACGCAGAGAATGCTGACGCTGTCCGGATTGCTGCGTCGCTCGGACAGCAGTGGTGTCGACGACTCCGCCGCCACGCCCGCGCGGGGTGACAGCAGACGGGTAAGGGTGCGATACAGCTTGCGCAGGCACAGTGGACGGGAGAGCACCGCGCAGTGTGCCGGCGGCAGTTGATCCAGCAAGTCCGGTTGCGCGACCGTGTCTACCAGCAGAATACTCTGGCACTGCCCGGCGGCGGCCCAGCGCTGGGCTGCCTGAACGCGTTCGGTCCACTCGGAGTCATTGTTGCCGCTGCTGATCAGGGCGAGCTGTATGGTCTGACCGTTGGCTGTGTTCAGGTCGCTATCAAGCTCGCTGAGTGAGGCGTACAGGCGTGCCTGCAGGCCAAGCCCCTCAAGTGAGTGGAGCAGAGCTTGCCGGGTCAGGTCGAGGGGCTCGTAAACAGCGACCTCAATGCCGGAAAATGGTCGCACGGGAAGGTCGTCGCTGGCCTGGCTGGATTTGTTCAGGGTGATCGTCAACCAGAACTCGGAGCCCTCCCCGGGTCTGCTATTCAGACCGATGTCGCCCTGCATTTCTTCGACCAGGCGCTTGGTGATGACTAGCCCCAGGCCGGTGCCGCCGGTCTGCCTGGTCAGCGAGTTGTCGACCTGACTGAAGGCCCGGAACAGCGACTTCTGCTGCGCCTCGGAAAGGCCAACGCCGGTGTCAGAGACGCTGATGCGCAAGGTCGCCTCGCTGTCGTTTTCCTCTTCCAGCATAACTCGCAGGCAAACCGACCCCACGTGGGTGAACTTGATTGCGTTACTCAGCAGGTTGGACAGAATCTGTTTCAGGCGCAGTGCATCGCCTTTGAGGCCCAACGGGACGTCACTGTAGATCAGGCTGACGAGCTCGATCTGCTTCTGGTGGGCGGCCGGTGCGAGTATGGTCAGCGCTTCTTCGATCTGATCACGCAGGTTGAATGGCATGCTCTCCAGGGTCAGCTTGCCGGCTTCAATCTTGGAGAAGTCCAGAATTTCGTTGATGATCGCCAGCAGGTTGCCGGCCGACTTGCTGATGGTGTCCAGGTATTCGCTCTGGCGCGTTGTCATCTCGGTGCGCTGCAGCAGGTTGCTGAAACCGATAATCCCGTTAAGCGGTGTGCGCAGCTCGTGACTCATGTTGGCGAGAAATTCGGACTTGATCCGGCTGGCTTCCTGCGCCGCCTTGCGCGCCATATCGAGCTCGATATTCTGAACTTCGATGGTCTCCAGCGTCTGGCGCAGGTCCTCGGTGGCCTGCTCGACGTTCTGTTGCAGCTCGCCCTGCGCGCTCTGCAGCGCCTGGGCCATGGTATTGATGCCCTCGACCAGATCGTCCAGCTCGCGCGCACCCTGCTTCGGCAGGCGCACATCAAGCTGGCCCCTGCTGATTCGGGCGATGGCCTGGTTGATGTCGGCAATCGGTTCGAGGATACGACGGCCCATGGTGCTGACCATCAGGCTGGTGATCAGCAGGCCAAGCAGAACCAGTACCAGGGTGCTGAGCAGGGTCTGGTAAGTACGCAGCTGGGTATTGCCGTGGCTGAGTTCGACTTCCAGCCAGCCGATCAGCGCATCCGGCTCAAGATCGGTGCGGGTGCTGTCTGACAGCAGCTCGGGGCTGGCCTGCAGCGGCAGGACGAAACGGGTACTGCGCTCACCGCTGCGGATCTGCAGGCCGGTACCCGCCGCCAGCGGGGTTTCCGGTACTGGCTGATCGGCGATGAACATCTGCGGGCCGCTGTGTTCGAGTGGATGGTGATCAGCGTCATACAGCGCTACCGCGCGCACATCCTGATAATTCAGAGTGCTTGCCAGAGCGCTGCGCAGCCGCTCCGGCTGTCCGGCCAGCAAGGCCTCGGTGGCTGGTCTTTGCAGGTGTTCGGCGGTGAGCTGCCCGCGCTCGAGCAATTGCTGCTGCAGGTCACCAAGGTGCTGCCAGCTGAAATAGGCGCCAACAGCCGTGGCCAGAATCCCCGCGGGGATCAGGGTCATCAGCAGCAGCCTTGCCTTGATACCGATCTCGTTCATTAGCTATATCCACTTCGCCGTTGCCGGTATCATAGGCCGACTTGTTAAAAAGCACAGCTTCGACGACCCGGGTATCCGGGTCAACCGGCCCCCGAGGTAGAGTCATGAGTTACCCAACCATTGCCGACTGCATCGGCAACACCCCGCTGGTTCGCCTGCAACGCCTGCCCGGCAATACCAGTAATACCATCCTGGTCAAACTCGAAGGTAACAACCCGGCCGGTTCAGTCAAGGATCGGCCGGCGCTGTCGATGATCGAGCGGGCCGAGGCACGCGGGGATATCCAGCCCGGCGACACCCTGATTGAGGCGACCTCGGGCAATACCGGCATCGCCCTGGCCATGGCAGCAGCGATCAAGGGCTACCGCATGGTGCTGATCATGCCGAATAACATGAGTGCCGAGCGCAAGGCAGCGATGACGGCCTACGGCGCCGAGCTGATTGAGGTCACCCAGGCTCAGGGCATGGAGGGCGCGCGCGATCTGGCCTTGCGCATGCAGGCCGAGGGGCAGGGCAAGGTACTTGACCAGTTTGGCAACCAGGACAACCCCGAGGCGCATTACCGCGGCACTGGCCCCGAGATCTGGCGCGACACAAACGGTACCGTTACGCATTTCATCAGCTCGATGGGCACCACCGGTACCATCATGGGGACTTCCCGTTACCTCAAGGAACAGAATCCGTCGATTCAGATTGTTGGCCTGCAGCCTGTCGAGGGAGCGGCGATTCCCGGTATCCGTCGCTGGCCGAAGGAGTATCTGCCGACCATTTTTGACGACACCCGGGTCGATCGTGTGATCGATATGGGCCAGCAGGAGGCCGAGGTGACCATGCGTCGTCTGGCGCGTGAAGAGGGCATCTTCTGTGGCGTGTCATCCGGCGGGTCGGTGGCCGCAGCGCTGCGCATCAGTGCCGAGGTTGAGAACGCCGTCATCGTGGCGATCATCTGTGATCGCGGCGATCGCTACCTGTCCACCGGCGTCTACGACGGTCCACTGTGAAGCGCGGTCGCGGACGGTCGCGCACGACTGCTGCAGCCGATGCACCGGCTGCGGTCGGGCAGCGTATCGAGCTGACCCTGGAGCGTCTGACCCACGACGGGCGCGGTATCGGTCGCTGGCGTGGACGGACCACCTTTGTCGAGGGCGGATTGCCCGGTGAGCAGGTCACTGCCCGGGTGATTCGTGCGCGCAGCAAGCTGATTGAGGCGCGGCTGGAAAGCCTGCAGCAGGCCAGCCCTGATCGACAGCTGCCGCGCTGTCCGCACATCGAACTGTGTGGTGGCTGCAGCTTGCAGCACATGCCGCACCAGCAGCAGCTGGAGATCAAGCAACAGGCGCTGGCCCAGCAATTGCAGCATTTCGCCCAGGTTGAGCCACAGCAATGGGCGCCGGCATTGTCCGGGTCGGATTATGGCTATCGCCAGCGCACCCGTATCGCGCTGCGCTGGGATCGGCAGCGGCGCGAGCTGGATGTGGGCTTTCGTCAACGCGCCAGCAATGAGCTGGTCAACGTAACGCAATGCCCCGTTCTGGTGCCGCAGCTGGAGGCGGCGCTCAAGGCCTTGCCAGCGCTGCTGCGCGGGCTGCGCTCTGTCGAGACGCTGGGGCATGTCGAGCTGATCGGCGCTGAGCATCCGGCGCTGGTGCTGCGTCATCTGCAACCGCTCCCGGCCGAAGATCAGCAACAATTGCTGGCCTTTGCCGAGCAGCATGGCATGGGCTGCTGGCTGCAGGGCGATGACGCTGCAGCGGTGCCGCTGGGCTCGGCTGCCGAGCCGGCCTACAAGCTGGCTGATCAGCAGTTGACGCTGGGTTTTGCGCCGGGTGACTTCACCCAGGTCAATCCGCAGATCAATCAGGCCATGGTCAATCAGGCGCTGGACTGGCTGGCGATCGAGCCGGGCGAAGCGGTGCTGGACCTGTTCTGCGGTGTCGGTAACTTCGCCCTGGCACTGGCCCGGGCAGGCGCTTCGGTGGTGGGTATCGAGGGCAGTGAAGAGATGGTGGCGCGCGCGCAGGAAAATGCGCGCAAAAACCGCCTGGATGCGGTGCACTTTTTGCCGGCTGACCTGTCGAAGCCCCTTGAAATGTCGGCTGCGCCCCAGAGATATACGGCCGCGCTGCTGGACCCCCCGCGTGATGGCGCCGATCAGCTGGTGGCCGATCTGGCAGCAATGGGCGTCGCGCGCATACTTTACATTTCCTGCAACCCGGCCACGCTGGCGCGGGACGCGGGAATTCTGGCAGGCAAGGGCTATACCCTGGTCAGGGCGGGCATCATGGATATGTTCCCCCAAACCGCCCATGTCGAAGCCATGGCATTGTTCCGGAGACAGTAGATCGCCTCCGGGCGAGGATAAGAAAATGGTACAGGTCAGAGCAGCACACCCGATCAATCAGGACGGCAGCGTCAATATCGACGCCTGGATCAGCAGGATCGGGGAGCGCACCCAGCTCAGCGACCCCCAGGTGCTGCATGAGGCATGCGAATGGGCATGTGATCTTGAGCAGCAGGCGATCGCGGCCGAAAACATCTGGGCTGACGGCGCCAGCAGTTATCGCACCGGTCTTGAAATGGCCGAAATCCTGGCTGACCTCAAACTCGACCAGGATTCGCTGGTCGCCGCAGTCGTCTATCGCGCTGTGCGCGAGCGCAAGACCGATCTCACCGAGGTCGAGCACCGGTTTGGTCCGACCGTCACCCATCTGGTCGATGGCGTGCAGCGCATGGCGGCGATCAGTGTGTCGCAGAATCCCGGCAACAACGCCATGTTCAATACCCAGTCCCAGGTAGAGAATCTGCGCAAGATGCTGGTGACCATGGTCGATGACGTGCGCGTCGCCCTGATCAAGCTGGCCGAGCGCACCTGCGCCATCCGGGCAGTCAAGGACGCGCCGGAGGAGAAGCGCTACCGGGTTGCCCGTGAGGTATTCGACATCTATGCACCGCTGGCCCATCGTCTCGGGATTGGTCATATCAAGTGGGAGCTGGAAGATCTGTCCTTCCGCTACCTGGAGCCGACCCAGTACAAGCAGATTGCCAAGCTGCTGGACGAGCGTCGGCTCGACCGACAGGAATATATCGACGCGGTGATGGCGCAGTTGCGCGAGGCACTGGAAGAAGCGTCGATTCATGCCGACATTACCGGTCGGGCCAAGCATATCTACTCGATCTGGCGGAAGATGCAGCGCAAGGGCATCGATTTCAGTCAGGTATACGACGTGCGCGCAGTGCGAATTCTGGTGCCGCAGGTGCGTGATTGCTACACCGCTCTTGGGGTAGTTCACAGCCTTTGGCGGCACATTCCCAACGAGTTCGACGACTACATTGCCAACCCCAAGGAAAACGGCTATCGCTCGCTGCATACGGCGGTGATCGGCCCCGAGGGCAAGGTGCTGGAAGTACAGATCCGTACCCAGGCCATGCATGAAGAGGCCGAGCTCGGTGTTTGCGCCCACTGGCGCTACAAGGGGACCGATCCGGACAGCAGCTCCAACGCCTACGAGGACAAGATCGCCTGGTTGCGACAGGTGCTGGAATGGCACGAGGAGATGGGCGATATCGGCGGGTTGGCCGAACAGCTGCGGGTGGATTTCGAGCCGGATCGTATTTACCTGTTCACCCCCGACGGCCACGTGCTGGACATGCCCAAGGGCGCGACCCCGCTGGATTTCGCCTATCGGGTACACACCGAGATCGGTCACAGCTGTCGCGGCGCCAAGGTCAACGGCCGCATCGTACCGCTCAACTACCTGCTGCAGACCGGTGAGCAGGTCGAGATCATTACCGGCAAGCAGAGCGGGCCCAGTCGTGACTGGCTGAACCCCAACCTCGGCTACCTGAACACGTCACGCGCGCGGGCCAAGGTGCAGCACTGGTTCAAGGAACAGGCCCGCGAGCAGAACGTGCAGGCCGGCAAGCTGATGGTCGAGCGCGAGCTGACCCGTATGGCCCTGAACGGCGCAGACTATGCGCAGTTGATTGACCGCCTCGGGCTGAAGAGTCAGGAAGATTTGTTCGTCGCTGTCGGAGCCGGCGACATGCGGCTGGCCCATGTGGTGACTGTGGCCCAGCAACTGGTCGAGCCGGATCGACACAGCGAACAGCTTGAGCTGATTCCGAAGAAACCGAGCCGCTCTTCGGTCGGCCGCCGCGGCGATGTCTACATCCAGGGCGTCGGCAACCTGATGACCCAGCTGGCCGGCTGCTGCCAGCCGGTGCCGGGTGATCCGATCATCGGCTATATCACCCTCGGTCGTGGCGTCACGGTACACCGCGCCGACTGTGCCAACGCCATGCAGTTGCAGGATCGGGACTCCGAGCGGCTGATCGAAGTCAGCTGGGGTGGTGCGCCGGTGCAAACCTACCCGGTGGAGATCTACATCAAGGCCTACGACCGCTCCGGTCTGCTGCGTGACGTGTCGCTGCTGCTGGCCAATGAGAAGATCAACGTGCTGGAGGTCAATACGCGGACCAACAAGGACGATAACTACGCCGCTATGCTGCTGACCATCGAGATCCCGAGTCTGAGTCTGCTCAGTCGCCTGTTGACGCGGATCAGCCAGCTGCCGAACGTGATTGAGGCGCGGCGTAACCGCCAGGAAGGTCGTGGATGAGTTACCAGTTGGACGATCTGCTGTACCTCATGCAGCGCCTGCGTGATCCGCAGCACGGTTGCCCATGGGATCTGGAGCAGAGCTACGCGACCATCGTGCCGCATACGCTGGAAGAGGCCTACGAAGTCGCCGATGCCATCGAGCAGGGCGATTTCGATCAGCTGCGCGGCGAGCTGGGTGATCTGCTGTTTCAGGTGGTGTTTTACGCCCAGCTGGCCAGCGAGGAAGAGCGTTTCAGCTGGAACGAGGTGGTCGATGGCATTACCCGCAAGCTGGTGCGACGTCACCCGCATGTATTCCCCGACGGCAATCTGCTTACCCCGCCCGGCACCCTGACCCTGGCGCCCGAGCAGATCAAGCAGCGTTGGGAGCAGATCAAGGCCGAGGAGCGGGCCGAGAAAGCAGACCGGCCTGAGCAGCTGTCACTGCTGGATGATGTACCGGCGGCGCTGCCGGCCCTGAGTCGCGCCCAGAAGCTGCAGAAACGCGCGGCGTCGGCCGGCTTCGACTGGCCCGAGGTGGCCCCGGTGATCGACAAGATCAGTGAAGAGCTCGACGAAGTGCGTGAAGTGCTCGCGGCTGGCCATCAGCAGGCCGTTGCCGAAGAAATGGGCGATCTGCTGTTCTGCGTGGTCAATCTGGCCCGGCACCTGGGTGTCGATGCGGAAAACGCGCTGCGCCAAGGCAATGCCAAGTTCGAGCGGCGCTTTCGCTTTATCGAGGATCAACTGCGTGTGCAGGGAGCTACGGTGGCCGAGCGCTCGCTGGACGAGCTCGACGCACTGTGGGATGCCGCCAAGCAGCAAGGCTTATAGGGTCACGGCATGCCGTGACCGTGTTTGTCGCCGCGCTTAATGCTGGGTTTCCTGCTGGCGCTCGAGCAACTCCTGCAGGTGCTTGCGGCTCAGCTCCAGATAGCGCGGTGTCGGGCCCTCGTCCTTGTACAGGGGGTCGCCCAGTTCGTCGACCGCGATGACTTCCTGGCCGGCCTGGTAGGGCAGGCTGGCTTCGAGTTCCTCCAGTGCGGCGCCGAGCAGGTCGGTGATCAGGTCCTCGATCTGGCGTTTCGGATACATCTCGTGCAGCGCTTCCAGGCGGGCCGCGTCCTCGAGTGACAGATGTACGCTGTAGCTGTTGCGGGTCACCCGGCCCTTGGCGGTTTTTTCCCAGGTCTGGGTGAGTTCACGGATCTTCATGTTTTCCCCCTTGATGACTGACTGTCGCTTGTGGCGACACCCTCAGCATAGACCATTCGCGCAGGCTTTCAGTGCCATTGGCCCCTTGTCAGGGACGGGCGGGCATCGCATGCTGTTCGCTCATACTGTTCGGAGGTAAGTCCATGACCGATATCGATGCCCGCTTGCGCGAAGACGTCCACAATCTGGGAGCCCTGCTCGGGCAGACCATTCAGGCTCACCTGGGGGAGGACTTTCTGCAGCGCATCGAGCGCATCCGGCTGGGCGCCAAACAGGGGCGCAAGGCGGATCAGGCCGCCAATGAAGCGTTGCTCAGCGCCCTGCAGGACTTGCCGGACAGCCAGTTGCTGCCGGTCTGTCGTGCCTTCAACCAGTTCCTCAACCTGGCCAACATCGCCGAACAGCATCACCGTATTCGCCGCCGCCGGGCCGATGAGCCGCTCGGCTTCGAGTCGCGTTGCGTGAGTGATCTGCTGGCCCGACTCAAGCAGGAAAACTTCAGTGCCGAAGCCATCGTGCAGCAGGTCAATGATCTGGACATTGAGCTGGTGCTGACTGCGCACCCGACCGAAGTGACCCGCCGCACCCTGATTCAGAAATACGACGCCATCGCCGCCGCCCTTGCCCGCGGTGATCACGACGATCTGACTTCCAGCGAACGTGGTGAGGTGCGTCAGGATCTGGCCCGCCTGATCAGCGAGGCCTGGCATACCGATGAGATTCGCCGTACCCGTCCGACGCCGGTTGATGAAGCCAAGTGGGGTTTTGCTGTCATCGAGCATTCGCTGTGGCAGGCACTGCCGCAGTTTCTTCGTCAGTTTGACGCCGATGTGCATAAGGCGACAGGCGAGCATCTTGATCTGCGCGCCGCACCGGTGCGCATTGCCTCCTGGATGGGCGGAGACCGTGATGGCAACCCCAACGTCACCGCACCGGTAACCCGCGAGGTGCTGCTGCTGGGGCGCTGGATGGCGGCGGATCTGTACCTGCGCGACATCGAAGAGCTGACCAATCAGTTGTCAATGCATGCCGCCAGTGACGAACTGCTGGCGCAGGCGAACTCGGTCGACGAGCCTTATCGCGCGGTGCTCAAGCAGTTGCGTACCCGGCTGCAGGCCAGCCGACGCTGGGCGGAGCAGTCGCTGAGCGCCGATGTGCCCATGCCGGATGAGGTATTGCATGATCTGGATGACCTGCGCGGCCCGCTGGAACTGTGCTACCGGTCGCTGATGCAGTTCGGCCTCAAGCGCATCGCCAATGGCCCGCTGCTGGATACCCTGCGTCGGGTCAACGCCTTCGGCCTCGGGCTGGTGCGACTGGACATTCGTCAGGATGCAGCGCGGCATGCCGAGGTATTCAGCGAGCTGACCCAATACCTGCAGCTGGGCAACTACGCCGACTGGGACGAGGAGGCGCGCTGCCGCTTCCTGCTCGAGGAACTGCATAACCGACGTCCGCTGCTGCCGCCGACCTGGCAGCCGTCTGCGGAGGTGGCTGAAGTGCTGGCGACCTGTCGGGTGGTTGCCCAGCAGCCGCGCGAGCTGCTCGGGTCTTATGTCATCTCCATGGCTTCGCATCCCTCCGACGTGCTGGCGGTCAAGCTGCTGCTCAAGGAAACCGGTGTCACCTGGCCGATGCGAGTCGCTCCGCTGTTTGAAACCCTCGATGATCTGGATCACGCTGCCGCCGCCATCGACCGGCTGCTGGCGCTGGATCAGTATCGCGCGCTGGTTGGCGACGAGCAGGAAGTCATGATCGGTTACTCCGACTCTGCCAAGGATGCCGGCACTCTGGCGGCGGGCTGGGCGCAGTACCGCGCTCAGGAGGCACTGGTGGCGGTTTGTCAGCGTCACGGCGTGCGCCTGCGTCTGTTCCACGGTCGTGGCGGTACGGTTGGCCGGGGCGGGGCACCTGCGCACATGGCGATTCTGTCGCAGCCACCGGGCTCGGTAAGGGGCCAGTTCCGGGTGACCGAGCAGGGCGAGATGATCCGTTTCAAGTTCGGTCTGCCCGGCATTGCCGTGCAAAGCATGCAGCTGTACGCCAGTGCGGTGCTGGAAGCCAGCCTGCTGCCGCCGCCAGCACCGCAACCGGCCTGGCGTGAGCTGATGCAGCAGATGGCGGATCGTTCGGTCGAGGTTTATCGCGGTGTAGTGCGCGGTGAGCCACAATTCGTCGAGTACTTCCGTCAGGCCACGCCGGAGCAGGAGCTTGGGCGTCTGCCGCTGGGCAGCCGGCCGGCCAAGCGGCGCAGTCAGGGCGGTATTGAAACCCTGCGGGCGATTCCCTGGATCTTCGCCTGGACGCAGACCCGGCTTATGCTGCCAGCCTGGCTGGGCGCAGGACAGGCGCTGCGTGAGATGCTGGATGCGGGCAGGCAGGACCAGTTGCGCGAGATGATGACGCACTGGCCGTTCTTCCTGGCACGGGTCGAGATGCTGGAGATGGTGCTGTCCAAGGCCGATGTCGATATTGCCCGCTTCTATGAGCGGCGTCTGGCCAGCGAGGACCTCTGGCCGCTGGGCAAGCGTCTGCGTGACGCTCTGGAACAGGCCACTGCGGCAGTGCTGCAACTGCGTGACAGCGATGTGCTGCTGGCCCACAACCCGGCGCTCGGTGAGTCGGTTGCGATTCGCAACCCCTACACCGATCCGCTGCATGTGCTGCAGGCCGAACTGATGGCGCGTACCCGCGCGCAGGGCGACAAGATTGATGCGGATCTTGAGCGTGCCCTGATGGTGACCATGGCCGGCATCGCCGCCGGGATGCGCAATACCGGCTGACGACAGAACGCGCAGCCTTGATGGGCTGCGCTGATCGTCAAGTATTTCAATGGCTTGTTTGCCTGCGACAATGGTCCGTCTTGTGCATGTCGGCGCGGGCGTGTATGTTGATCCCCCTTTGCGATCCAGCACCGCCTGGATAGTGCGAATTTTTCCGCATCTGCGCCGCGCGCGGGTGCCAGGCAGGTCGCTGGTTTAGGGCCGCTGACAGCTCGGATTCAGTTAGACGAGGAGTACATCATGCGAGTTATCCTGTTGGGCGCCCCCGGGGCGGGCAAGGGCACACAGGCCCAGTTCATCTGCGAGCGTTTTGGCATCCCGCAGATCTCCACCGGGGACATGCTGCGCGCAGCGGTCAAGGCCGGCACCGAGCTTGGCAAGCAGGTGAAAGAAGTCATGGACAATGGCGGCCTGGTCTCCGACGACCTGATCATCGGTCTGATCAAGGAGCGTATCACCCAGGACGATTGCGCCAAGGGCTTCCTGTTTGACGGTTTCCCGCGCACCATCCCGCAGGCTGAAGCGCTGGTTGAAGCTGGCATCGATATCGATCGCGTACTGGAAATTGCCGTTGCTGACGAAGAAATCGTTGCCCGCCTGTCCGGCCGCCGCGTGCACCCGGGTTCCGGTCGGGTTTACCATGTCGACCACAACCCGCCGAAGGTTGCCGGCAAGGATGATGTGACGGGTGAAGACCTGATCCAGCGTGACGACGACAAGGAAGAAACCGTACGCAAGCGTCTGGAGGTGTACCACACCCAGACCAAGCCGCTGGTCGACTTCTACCAGAAGCTGTCTGCTGCCAAGGGCACGCCCAAGTGCGCCAAGGTGGAAGGCATCGGCAGCGTCGAGCAGATCACTGCCAAGGTCATCACCGCGCTGGACTGAGTCCTGCTCGCTTGACCACAAGACCCGTGCTGACTTCGGTCGCACGGGTCTTTGCATTTTTGTACAATGCCCGGCCCTGAATTCAGAATCCGACCATGACCACACTGCTTGCTCTGGATACCGCCACCGAATGCTGTTCTGCCGCGCTGCTGCATGACGGCCGCGTCACTGCGCGCAGCGAAGTGATTCCGCGTCAGCACGCCCAGCGCCTGCTGCCGATGATTGAAGAGCTGCTCGGCGAGCGCGAGCTGCGTTTGCCGGATGTCGATGCGCTGGTGTTTGGCCGCGGACCCGGTGCCTTTACCGGTGTGCGTATCGCCACTGGCATGGTGCAGGGTCTGGCCTTTGCCGCCGACAAGCCGGTGATTGCGGTGTCCAACCTGGCTGCGCTGGCCCAGCGTGCGTGGCGCGAACATGGCGCCGAGACCGTTGCAGCGGCGATTGATGCGCGCATGGACGAAGTCTACTGGGGGCTATACGGCCTGCAGGACGGCGTCATGCAGTCACTGGACGACGAGCGGGTCTGCCCTCCGGAAGCCGTCAGCCTGCCTGACGGGGTAGCCAGTGTGGCCGGCGCCGGGACTGGCTGGCAGTACGCCGACCGGCTGGCGGTCTCGGCCGAGCGAAGTTGGCCGCAGATGCTGCCGAATGCCGTCGACCTGATTACCCTGGCCTTGCCACGCTGGCTGGCCGGTGAGGTGCTGGATGCGGCCGATGCCCAGCCGGTCTACCTGCGCGACAAGGTTGCCACGCCAAAAGGCCAGGCGTAAGCTGGCGGCATTATCTCTGGAGCTAATCTGGTGCGCCTGGACGGTTTCAACCCTTACTCATCGCTGCCTGACCGCAGCAGCCGCGCGGTTGCCAACACCACTGGCAGCAGCCCTGCTGCGTCCGTGCCCGGCAATGAGCAGGCCGGGGTAACCGCGACGCGTCTTCCGCCAGCCCAGGTGGTCCGTACCTCCAGCCCGGCCGCCGAGTATATCCCTGCCCGGCGCGAGTCTTATGAGCCGATCTACGGTCGCGCCAATCAGGCACTCGCCAGCTATCAAAGCACCGTCAACATGCCGGTCGACAGCGCCGCTGACACCATCGTCGGCATCGACACCTACGCCTGATGTCGTGACCGTACTACCCATGCGTTTCATCACTGGCTGCCCGCTCTGGGCCGAGCCTGCCTGGTTGGGCAGCCTCTACACCCGCGGCAGCGACGCCGATGAGCGTTTGGCGCAGTACAGCCGGGTGTTTGGCGCGGTCGAGGGCAATACCACCTTTTACTCGTTGCCGAGCGAGGCGCGGGTTGCCCGCTGGGCCGAGCTGCTGGTGGATGATTTTCATTTCTGCGCCAAACTGCCGCGGGAGGTCAGTCACGCTGGTCGGCTGGATCCTGCCCACCCAGCGTTGAAAGCCTTTCTTGAACGGCTGGCACCGCTGCAGCAGCGGCTCGGGCCGATCTGGCTGCAGTTGCCGGAGCGCTTTGCGCCACAAGATATGGGTACGCTGGCCGATTTTCTCGATAGCTTGCCGGGCGACTACCGCTATGCAGTCGAAGTGCGACATCCGGGCTTTTTCCGCAAGGATGACGCCGAGCGCCAGCTCAATCGTTTGCTGCATCAGCGCAGTATCGAGCGCATCAGTTTTGACAGCCGCGCCCTGTTTGCCAGTGCTGCGACCGATCCGTCGACGCTGGAAGCCAAGCAGCGCAAGCCGCGTCTGCCGGTGCACGCCATTGCGCTGAGTGAGCGGCCCAGCGTGCGCTTTATCGGTGGCATGGAGCAGGCTGCCAACTGGCAGGCACTGGCGCCCTGGCTCGACAAGTGTGTGCAGTGGCTGCAGGAAGGGCGTCAGCCGATGCTGTTTATGCACACCCCGGATAACCTGCTCGCTCCTCAGCTGGCCCGAGACTTTCACGCCGCACTCTGCGAGCGGCTGCCGACCCTCCCACCGATGCCGCTCTGGCCCGGTGAGCAGGAGGCCGTCGATATGCCGCAGCAGGGCGGCTTGTTCTGATAGCAACAGGAAACCTCATGACTGACGACATGCCCCTAACCCTGGCGGTCAACTGGCGGGACAGCCGCTTTCAGGTCGCTGCCCAGGCGCTGGCGGCGCGGCTGCAGTTGCCGGTGCTGGCGGATCTGCCGGACAGAGCGGGGTTGCTGTTGGAATTCGATGATGACGGGCTGGCATTGCGCAGCACTGCAGATGGCGCACCCGGTGCGGTGCGGGTCGACTTTGTCAACGGGGCGATGGCGCACCGCCGTCAGTTTGGCGGCGGGGCCGGGCAAATGGTGGCGCGCGCGGTGGGTATTCGCGGCAGTATCCGGCCCACCGTACTCGATGCCACCGCGGGCTTGGGGCGTGACGGCTTCGTGATTGCCTCGCTGGGCTGCGAGGTCACGCTGCTTGAGCGTCAGCCGGTGATCGCTGCGTTGCTTGAGGACGGTTTGCAGCGGGCCCGTGCGGCAGGGGGAGAGGTTGCGGAAATCGCCACGCGCATGCACCTGATGCACTGCGATGCGATTGCCGCGATGGGGGATTGGCAGTTGGAGGTGCCTCAGGTCATTCATCTGGACCCGATGTTCCCGCACCGCGACAAGTCTGCGCTGGTAAAAAAGGAAATGCGCTTGTTCCGCCCGCTCGCCGGCGATGACGATGACGCGCCCGAGCTGTTGGCGGCGGCGCTGCAGCTGGCCAGTCACCGGGTCGTGGTCAAGCGGCCGCGCAAGGCGCCGGCCATTGCCGGCCAGCGCCCCAGCGCCGAGATGGCCGGCCAGTCCAGTCGCTACGATATCTACGGCAAGAAAAAACTCGAGTAACGTACCGTCATGCCGGGCTTGCCGGCTTGCCGGCTTGCCGGCTTGCCTTAGCCTTCGGCGCTGCGTGCCACCTGTCGGATCGACAGTCGCACCTCTGCGCTGAGGACGCGTTTGGCGGTGTTTTCGGCAATATCTTCGAGTCCGGCTACGTAACTCAGTCGGCCCTCGGCGTCGGCGCTGAGCACCTGTTCAGCGGTCAGGCGCTGGATGAATTGGCGGAACAGGGTCTTGTCGAAGAATTCCGGCGCGTTCAACCCGTGCAGGATCGACAGCCGCTGTGCCATCACCGTACAGCGGGCCTCCAGCTGCTCTGCAGTCTGACTGCCATTGGGAAAGTTCAGCAGCAGCGCCGCGACCATATAAAAGCGTTCCAGAATCTGGATGATGCTGCGCGACAGCAGGCTGAGCATGACAAACTCGGGTGAGCTCAGGTCCGGGCGCTGGATCTGGCCATCGGCCTCGCGCAGCAGTTGCTGCGCGATCAGGCTGTCGATCCATTGCTGAATTACCCCGGGTAGTTGCTCCTCCTTCCAGCGCAGAAACAGCTCGCCCTGCAGATAGGGGTAGATACCCATGACCAGGCGCTCAATCTGCTCGCGGGTCATGCGCGGGTTGTTCTGGAACAGGCAGGCAATCAGCGCCGGCAATGCGACCAGATGCAGGACGTTGTTGCGGTAGTAGGTCATCAGTACCGCCTGCGGTTCGTCCAGCCGCATGATTTCGCCGAGGGCATCGGACTGGCGGTCAATCATCTGCATGGCCTCAACGTGCTCGATCATTTCCTGGCCCGAGATATTCGGCAGGGTCACGCCGCCACTGTAGGGCACCGCCTGCAGCAGCGCCTTGTAGTGATCCAGCGAGCGGGCCAGCGAGGTCTCGTCCAGCGCCAGACGCGCAGTGGACAGCATGACCAGCGCGACCATGTTGACCGGGTTGACGTCGGCGGCCGCGCTGATGCCGCTGGTCAGCTCGCGGGCCAGGGTGTTGGTGGTGTCGTTCAGCCAGGCCGGGCGGTAGTCCGGCCCCATCGACTGGTTGCGCCAGCCGGGTTGCTCGCGGTCGAGGAAGTCGGCCAGCGCCAGTGGTTCACCAAAGTTCACCGCCACCTGGCCGAACGGCAACTTGAGGGCTGACAGCACGCGGAAGATATCGAAGACCGATTCTTTTTTCTTTGCCTGGCCGCGCAGCTCGCCAAGGTAGGTGCGGCCCTCCAGTACCCGCTCGTAGCCAATATAGACCGGTACGAAGACGATGGGGCGGCGCGAGGAACGCAGGAAGCTGCGCAGGGTGATCGCCAGCATGCCGGTCTTGGGGCTGAGCATGCGCCCGGTGCGCGAGCGGCCGCCTTCGATGAAGTATTCCACCGGGAAGCCGCGGCTGAACAGCGCGTGCAGATACTCGTTGAACACGGCGGTATAGAGCTGATTGCCCTTGAAGCTGCGACGCATGAAAAAGGCGCCGCCGCGGCGCAGAATGCCTCCTATTACCGGCATGTTGAGGTTGATGCCGGCGGCGATGTGCGGCGGGGTCATGCTGTTGCGAAACAGCAGGTAGGACAGCAGCAGGTAGTCGATGTGGCTGCGGTGGCAGGGCACATAGATGATTTCATTGCCGCGGGCGATGTCCTGGATCGGCTTGATGTTATTGACCCGAATGCCGTCGTACAGCTTGTTCCAGAACCAGCTCAGTACTACCTCAAGGAAGCGGATGATGGTGTAGGTGAAGTCCGAGGCGATCTCGTTGGCATAGCGGGAGGCCATGGCCTGCGCCTTGCTCTCGTCAATCCCCTTTTCGCTGGCCTCGCGGGTGATCGCCTCGCGCACCAGCGGGGCATGCAGCAGTCCCTTGAGCAGAGTGCGGCGGTGAACCAGCTCAGGGCCGACCACAGCGGCGCGTTGCTGGCGGAAGTGCACGCGCAGCACCCGGTTGACCCGGCGTATCGCGCGCTGGCGGTCCATTCCCGGTTCAAGCAGTGTGTGCAATGGCACCTGCGGGCCGAAGTGTACGCGCACCTTGCGCCCCTGCAGCAGGATTGCGAGAAACTTGCGCAGGCGGCCGCCCACCCAGTTCCAGGCGAACAGTAACTTCAGCGGCGATGATTCACTGTCTGGTGACTGCCCCCAGAATACGGTCACGGGTACCAACTGAACATCGGCGCTGTCACTCAGGGCGCAGTCCAGTACCTTGCCCAGACGTGGCGACTGCGCGCGTGGGTCCGGGCGGCCCACCCAGGAGCGCTCGTGACTCAGGAAAACGTAGGATTCGCGTTCGTCGAGCGGTGGCAGCGGGACACGCACCGGACGCGGCAGGCCGGCGCGCACGCATTCGCGGTCGGCGACGATAAGGTCACTCAGAGAGCGGTAGGGCAGAACATAGATTACCGGTCGCTGCGGGTCTATGCCGATGTCATCGCCTTCGCCGATCCGGCGCGAGCGTGCCCACAGATACAGCAGGCGGCGAGCCAGACCGAAACGCAGGCGACCGAACAATGAGGAATAGGAAGCGGACATGGACATCTCTGTGGCAGCGTGGGCGGTAGCCGGATTTCGCAAGGCGGCTTGAGGTGGATTTTAGCGGGTTTGGCGGCCGCTCGCAGCCTGTCATGGCGGCGGCGGCACCGCCCGGCAAATGGTTGCTTGAAATGCACCGGGGGGATTCATATAGTCACTGCCTCGTGCGCATCCTTATCCGGCCGGAGACGGGGCATTTTGCCTCTCGCGATTGTGAACCACTGCACAGTTGCATTGTCGTAAACCGACATGGGTATCAGGGGCGATCGCTGGCCGCAGAAGCCAGCCGCAGACCGCGCGAAAGACCATTCTGGGGGAATAATAAAAGGCATGATAAGCATAAACAGCCTGACCAAACGCTTCGGCGATCACGTCGCCGTCGACAATCTGTCGTTTGACGTCAAGCCGGGTGAAGTGCTCGGTTTTCTCGGGCCCAACGGGGCCGGCAAGTCCACCACCATGAAGATGCTGACCGGATTTCTGACGCCTGATGGCGGTTCGGCGTCGGTCTGCGGCTTCGATATTCAGACCCAGACGCTGCTGGCTCAGCAGAAGATGGGCTATCTGCCTGAAGGTGCTCCGTGTTACGGCGACATGCGCGTCAAGGGCTTCCTTGAATTTATCGCCAGTGTTCGTGGCCTGACTGGTGCCGAGCGCCAGCGTCAGGTGCAGCGCGCCGTTGAGCAGGTCGAACTGCAGGACGTGCTCGGCCAGCGGATCGAGACGCTGTCCAAAGGGTTTAAGCGCCGGGTCGGTCTGGCCCAGGCCATTCTGCACGACCCGCAGGTGCTGATTCTGGACGAGCCCACCGATGGTCTGGACCCAAACCAGAAGCATCAGGTTCGCCGGCTGATTCAGCAACTGGCCGAAGGCAGCAACAAGATTGTTGTGATTTCCACCCATATCCTCGAAGAAGTCAGTGCAGTCTGCTCGCGTGCCGTGATTATCGGCAAGGGCCGCCTGCTGGCTGACGGTACGCCTGACGAGCTGGAAGCGCGCTCGCGCTATCACCAGGCGGTGACCCTGTCGCTCGCTGCGCCCGCTGACAGCGCTGCGCTCGAATCGCTGCCCGGTGTGGTCGCGGTTGAGCGCTCGGCAGACGGTCTTGCGTTGACCGTACTGGCCAAACCGGGTGAGGTGATCTTCCCGGCGGTCGGTCAACTGGCGCGTGAGCAGCAGTGGCAGGTCAATGAGCTGTCGGTGGAGCGCGGTCGTCTGGACGACGTGTTCCGCAGTCTGACCTCGGGGGAGTCGGTATGAACAATCTGGGTGTAATCTTCCGCCGCGAGCTGGGCAGTTACTTTGCCACGCCGCTGGCCTATATCTTCATCGTCATCTTTCTGGTCATGGCGTCGCTGTTTACCTTTGACGTCGGTGGCTTCTATGAGGCGGGTCAGGCTGATCTGATCGCCTTCTTCAACTTCCATGCGGGCCTGTACCTGTTCCTGATCCCGGCGGTCGCCATGCGGCTGTGGGCGGAGGAGCGCAAGTCGGGGACCATCGAATTGCTGATGACCCTGCCGGTGTCCCGAGCCGCTATGGTGCTGGGCAAGTTTCTCGCCGCCTGGGTGTTCGTCGGTATCGCGCTGTTGCTGACCTTCCCGATGGTGTTGACCGTCAATTACCTTGGCTCGCCGGATAACGGCGCGATCCTGACCGGCTATATCGGCAGCTGGCTGATGGCTGGCGGCTATCTGGCCATCGGCTCCTGCATGTCGGCACTGACCAAGAACCAGGTCATCGCCTTTATTCTCAGTGTGGTGGTGTGCTTCCTGTTTGTTGTCAGCGGGGTATCCATGGTGCAGAACGCCTTCAGTGGCTGGGCACCGCAGTGGGTGCTCGATACGCTCGCCTCGTTCAGCTTTCTGACCCGCTTTGAAGCGATCAGCAAGGGGGTGCTGGATTTGCGCGATTTGCTGTATTTCTTCTCGCTGATGGGCGCCTGGCTGCTCGCGACGGCGGTTGTCATCGACCTGAAAAAGGCCGACTGAGGAGCTGACTCTATGAAACGTCTAATGTATTCCGGTGCCGGTCTGCTGGTGCTGCTGCTGGCCTTCTTTGCATTCAATATGGCAACCAACGTGCTGCTGCCCGGCGCGCGACTGGATCTGACCGAACAGAAGCTGTTCACCCTGTCCGATGGCACCAAGCAGATTCTTGACGAGCTGGATGCGCCGATTGATCTGTACTTCTTTTTCTCCGACTCGGCGAGCAAGGACCTGACCGTGCTGCGCAACTACCAGCGTCGGGTTGAGGAAATGCTCAAGGAGTATGAGCGCCGCGCCAATGGCCAGATTCGTCTGCACATTATCGACCCCGAGCCGTTCTCCGAGGCCGAGGATCGCGCTGCCGAGTTCGGCCTTCAGGCGATTCCGCTGAGCGACAGCGGTGAATCGCTGTACTTCGGTCTGGCCGGTACCAACGAGTTGGCCCAGCGTGAGGTGATTCCGTTCTTCGCACTCGAGCAGGAAGGCATGCTCGAGTATGAGCTCAGCCGTCTGGTCAGCACCCTGGCCAAGCCCGACAAGCCGGCAATCGGTCTTATCTCCGGCCTGCCGGTGGATGGCGGCATGAACCCCTACACCCAGCAGCCCGCTGCTCCCTGGATGTCGATTGAGCAGGTGCGGCAGGTGTTCGAGGTCAAGCCGCTGGCCGAGGATATCGACAGTATTCCCGAGGATATCGGCGTGCTGTTGCTGATCCATCCCAAGGCACTGACCGAATCGGCGCTGTACGCCATTGACCAGTTTGTGCTGCGTGGCGGCAAGCTGCTGGCTTATGTGGATCCCTTCGCTGAGGCCGATCAGGGCATGGAGGCGATGATTCAGGGCATGGCGGACGGCAAGGCATCTGATCTTGGGCCGCTGCTGCAGGCCTGGGGTGTGGCCTATGATCCGACCAGGGTTGTGGTCGACGCCCAGCAGGGCATGGCGGTTGGTCGTGGCCCTGGTCAGCGCCCGGCCCGTCACATCGGCTGGCTTGAGGTGGAAACCGCGCAAATCGATGCCGACGATACCATTACCGCCCCGCTGCAGTTGTTGACCTACGCGACCGGTGGCGCGCTGGTGCCGGTCGAGGGCAGTGAGACCCGCTTTACTCCGCTGTTGCAGAGCACTAAAGACAGTGCGTTGCTACCGAGCGATGCCTTCGCCAACCTGCAGGACCCCGAGGACCTGCTCAAGGCGTTCACGCCGGACGACAACGTCTATACCCTGGCTGCGCGTCTGCACGGGCCGGCCAAATCGGCCTACCCGCAGGGGCTTGAAGGGTATGAGCCCGGCTTGACGCAGGCAGATAACATCAATGTGGTGGTTATCGCCGACACCGATATGCTGACCGACCGCATGTGGACCCAGGTGCGTGATCTGTTCGGTCAGCGAATTGCCCAGCCATGGGCGGAGAACGCCGGTCTGCTGGTCAACGCACTGGATAACCTGTCCGGGTCGGAAGCGCTGATCAGTGTGCGTTCGCGTGGCGACTTCAGCCGTCCGTTCACCGTGGTTGAAGAGCTGCAGCGCAAGGCCGAAAGCCGCTTCCGTGCCAGCGAGGAGCGCTTGCAGCAACGGCTGGCCGAGACCGACCAGAAACTCGCGCAGTTGCAGCAGAGCCAGGATCCCGGCCAGTTGACCGAGCTGACCACCGAGCAGCGCGATGCGATCCAGGCCTTCCTCGACGAGAAGCTGGCCATTCGCAAGCAACTGCGTGATGTGCGCTATCAGCTCAATGCCGATATTGACGAGCTGGGTAGCCGGCTGAAGTGGCTCAATACCGCAGCTGTGCCAGCCCTGCTGACCCTGGGTGTGCTGTTCTGGTGGCTGCTGGGTCGCGCCCGCCGCAAACGCTGAGGAGACGATATGCGCAAGATCATTCTTATCGCGTTGGCCCTGATCGCGGCGGCGCTTGTGGCGGTCGCCCTGCAGGTACGCAATAGTGATCGGGTGACCGATCTGCAGAGCCAGCCGTTGCTGGACGAGGCGAAACTGTCGCAGCTGGCGGCGGTTGAACAGATCGAGCTGGCACGCGCCGGACAGCAAGTAGTGCTGCAGCGTGATGGTGAGGCCTGGACGGTCGCCAATCGTGACCAGTTCCCGCTCCAGCGCGAGCGTCTGGCAGCGCTGCTGCTGGCGCTGCGCGAGGCGCGGGTGATCGAGGCCAAAACGTCCAACCCCGATTACCACGCGCGCCTTGGTCTGACCGAGGGCGAGGGTAACGACAGTGCCCTAGGGGTCAGCGTCAAGGCCGCTGAAGGCGGTTTTGGCCTGCTCTTCGGCAACAAGGTTGGCAGTGATCAACTGGTGCGTTTCGCCAATGAGGATCAGGTCTGGCTGGTTAATCGGGCGCTGAGCATGTCGGCCAACCCGCAGGACTGGCTCGATCTGCAGGTCAGCCAGATTCCGCTGGAGCAGGTCGCCACCGCGCACTGGCGTTATGCCGATGGCGAGGAGCTGCGGCTCGACAAGGCCAGCGAGGGTGATTACAACTTCAAGCTGGCGGACGGCGAGGGTGCCGGTCAGGAGCGCAAGCTGAACTCGATGGTGCTGGCGCTGGCCGATCTGCGGGCGCAGAACGTGTCCCCGCGCACTGCCCTTGAGCTGGGTGAGCCGGTGTTGGTCATGCAGCTCGGCAGCTGGTCCGGTGCCACGCTGGATGCATCGCTCTACGAGGTCGGCGGGGCCTACTGGCTGACTATCGACCAGCTCGATCAGAGTGAGGAAAATCCGCTGACGGTCAACGCGGATGCACGCTGGGCGTTTCAGTTGGGTGTGGCTCAGCATGATCGCATGGTGCTGCGCCATGCAGACCTGAAAACAGCTGACGATGCCGCCGGGCAACCGGAACAGAACTGACCTCCCCCTTGCAGCCGCCTGATTGGGCGGCTGCTGCCTTGCCGCGCTACTTGCGGCTCCCAATCTCTGAACTAGACTCGAAAAACGACCACCGGGTGAATGCCCCCGGTGGGCGCGCACGCGTTGTCCGCAGGCGGATAACGGAATTGATCAGGTATGACGAGGATTGCGGTAATGGCAGAGCGGGAGCAGGGGACCGTCAAGTGGTTCAACGATGCCAAGGGGTTTGGTTTTATTCAGCGTGAGTCCGGTCCGGACGTGTTTGTGCACTTCCGCGCCATTCGCGGTGACGGTCACCGCACGTTGGTAGAGGGGCAGAAGGTCGAGTTCAGCGTTTCGCAGGGCCAGAAGGGCCTGCAGGCGGACGACGTCACCAAGCTGTAGCCGGTTTTTGTCCTGATGGCGCGGCTGCGGTGGCAGCTGCGCAGCACAACACCTGCAGCGCGGGTTTGCCCGCGCCGAAGGCTTCTTGTGTCTTTTTTCAGGCTGGCGCAGGCAGCTGGCTGCGCAGCCAGCGATCAAATTCGCCCGCCGGCAGTGCGCCGTTTATCCGCGCGACTTCCTTACCCTGATGCACGATCAGCAGTGTCGGAATGCTGCGGATACCGAAACGGGCGGCCAGGTTGGGTGCCGCTTCGGTGTCAACCTTGAGAAAGCGCGCACGGGGCTCGTGTTGGCTGCAGCTTCGGCTGAAGGTCGGCGCGAACTGACGACATGGCCCGCACCAACTGGCCCAGAAATCGATGACCAGCGGCAGGTCTGCGCCGGCATGACGGGCAAAGCCGGCGGCGTCCACCTCTGTGGGCTTGCCGTTGAATAGCGGCTGCTTGCAGGCACCGCACACGGGGGCGGCGGACAGGCGACTGGCGTCCAGTCGGTTCTTGCGTTGGCAGTGGGGGCAGCAGATCAGCATTGGGAAGTCCTCCGACAATAGCGTATTGATGGGGGCCGATGGTGCCGTTTCAAGGATGCCGGCGTCGCCCCTGCCATTGTCTTTGCAGCTCGATAAAGGTCAGTGAGGCGGACCAGGTAATCAGCACCAGCCCGGTCAGCGACTCGGTTCCGTAGAGAAAGCGGATGTGTCCGGTCGGCGTCAGGTCACCGTAGCCAAGCGTGGAGTAAGTGGTAGCGGAGAGGTAGATGGTATCGAACAGGGTGATGGTGTCCAGACCGTTGATGCCGCCTTGTTCCGGCATCTGCAGCAGAAAAAAGGCGCTCAGCCCGAATAGCCAGATTTCGGCGATATGGGTGAACAGCAATACGAAAATCAGGGTCAGGATACGGGGCCGCTCACCTATGGTGGTGTCGTCGAGAAAGCGGTGCAGCCGTGACAGGACCTCATAGTGCAATACGACCGCCAGCGCCACAATGACACAGCTGCACGCCACCATGATGATGTGGAAGCGGTCGATCTCCGGCAGATAGCTCACTTACTGGGCCCAGAGAAATTCGTGTTCGCCGTCGGCATTGATCTTCAACCAGCGGTCAGCATCGGCTTCGCCGTCCGCTTCCTCCCAGCCGCCCACCGAACAGCGTACTTCGTGGCCAAGTGCGGCGTGAACCGCCCGGGCGCAGTCGCGGTCGCTTTCCCACGGGGTCACGTCGCTGTCGAACCAGATACTCGCCCATTTTCCCGCCGCCTTGCGTACCACCATCAGCGGAATGGTCTGGTCCGCGTGCAGGGCACCGTGCTGGGTGAGGCCCTTGGGTTCATCCAGGGTCAGCGGTCCCATGACCTTGTGCAGCCAGTCCAGCAGGTCAGCGACGTGATCGTCGCGCAGGTAGATTTCGATATCAGGTTGGCGCACGGCTCCTCCTTCGGGGTTCGTGGTATCAGCAACGTTCCAGCATGATCATCTGCATGGCCACTTCGAGGCCCTCAATACCTTGCTCGGCAATGGTCTGCTGGCGTTCGGGGCGGCTGCGTACGCCGTGCGGCGTCATGCCGATCAGATTACCCAGATCTTCGCTTGTCAGCTGAAGAGGATAGCGCAGGGTCTGCTCCGAGGCGATGCGCAGTCCGTCCGGCAGGGACTTGATCAGCGCCGGTGTCGGGTGGATCTGATCATACAGACGTTCGCGCAGGGCCAGCAGGTGGTCGCTGTGCGGGCCGACGATGAGGATGCGCCCGCCTGGCTTGACGGTGCGCAGGCATTCGTCTGCAGACCACGGACTGAACACGCTCAAGGCTGCATCCAGACTCTGGTCGGCAACTGGCAGGCGAGCACTGGAGGCTACCATCCAGCGGATGCTGCGGCTGCGCCGGCAGGCCTTGATGATGGCGTCCTTGCTGATGTCGAAGCCACCGATGGCGGTGTCTGGCAGGGCGCGAGCGAGGCGCTCGGTGTAGTAGCCCTCACCGCAGCCCATATCGAGCAGGGTCTGGGGGCTGAATTCGGCGAATAGCTGATTGATTGCATCGCTCACCGGTTGGTAGTGGCCGGCGTCGAGGAACGCCTGACGACAGGCCAGCATCTGCGGCGTGTCGCCGGGCTGCTTGCTGTTCTTGAATTGCACCAGCAGCAGATTCAGGTAACCCTGGCGGGCCTGATCGTAGCTATGGCCGGCCGCGCAGCGCCATTGGCGCTCAACGTTGCTCAGCGGGGCATGGCAGTGTGGGCAGATCAGTTGCAGCATCAGGTCAGCAACCGTTCCAGGGTGACCTGATAGATGTCGGTCAGCAGGTCGAGATCATCGGCCTTGATGCACTCGTTGACCTGATGAATCGTCGCGTTCACCGGGCCGAGTTCAACCACCTGGGTGCCCATGGTCGCGATAAAGCGGCCATCGGAGGTGCCGCCGGAGGTCGACGGCTGGGTCTCGCGGCCGGTGACCTGCCTGATTGCTGCCGAGACGCCGTCGAGCAGGGCACCGGGCTCGGTCAGGAACGGCAGACCGGATACGGTCCAGTGCAGCTCATATTCCAGGCCGTGGGCGTCCAGCAGGTCGCAGACGCGCTGTTGCAGGCCCTCGACGGTCGATTCGGTGGAGAAACGGAAGTTGATCAGCGCTTCCAGCTCGCCCGGCACCACGTTGGTCGCGCCGGTACCGGAGTGGATGTTGGAAATCTGGAAGCTGGTCGGCGGGAAGAACGCGTTGCCTTCGTCCCATACCTCGGCGGCCAGCGCGGCCAGTGCCGGCGCGGCCAGGTGAATCGGGTTGCGGGCCAGATGCGGATAGGCCACATGGCCTTGCTTGCCGCGAATGACCAAGCGGGCGTTGAGCGAGCCGCGGCGGCCGTTCTTGACGATATCGCCTACCAACTCAGTGCTGGAGGGCTCGCCAACGATGCACCAGTCGACCTTTTCGCCACGCTCGACCAGCGTTTCGACTACCTTCACTGTGCCGTCGGTAGCGGGGCCCTCCTCGTCACTGGTGATCAGAAAGGCGATCGAGCCCTTGTGGTCGGGATGGGCGGCGACGAAGCGTTCGACCGCCACCACCATCGCCGCCAGGCTGCCCTTCATATCGGCTGCGCCGCGGCCGTGCAGCATGCCGTCGCGAATCTGCGGGATGAAGGGGTTGGTCTGCCACTGTTCGACCGGGCCGGTTGGCACCACATCGGTGTGACCGGCAAAACACAACACCGGACCTTCGCTGCCGCGTCTTGCCCACAGGTTGTCGACCTCGCCGAAGCGCAGAGGCTCCAGCTCGAAACCGACCGCCGCCAGTCGTTCGCCCATCAGTTGCTGACAGCCAGCGTCCTCGGGGGTGGTGGAGTTGCGGGAGATGAGGTCGCAGGCCAGCTGCAGGGTAGGGGATAGCTCGGTCATGGTTCCGGTTCGTCTGGGCAGAGGAAGGGCCATCATACCAGAGTCCTGCGGCGCTCTTCCCGCCTGATCAGGGCTGCCTGTCCAAGTAAGGCCGTTCGGTTCCAGCCGGTGACCTCGCTCGGTACCGGGTTGCTCAGATTCGCGTGTTGGGCCAGCGTGCCCGTCGCCACGCCCGACGCTGCTTCTTGTCGAGGAAGGTCCAGGCCAGCAGGCGACTGCGCTTGCTGCCCTGACCCATGTCGATGATGCGTACGTCGGTGGCGCCTAGATCGCGCAGCTGCTCGGGCAGTGCTTTCAGGCTGGCTGCGCTGGCGACCAGCGTCGTGAACCAGAACACCTGCGACGCGCAGGTCCTGCTCTGCTCGGCCATTCGGTGCAGGAAGCCCGCCTCGCCGTCGCTGCAGTACAGCTCGTTGTTGCGGCCGCCGAAATTACGTCCGCCGGGTTGCTTGCCCAGGCCCTGCCACTTGCGCTCGTTGGCCTGCCGGGCCTCGGCGGCGCTGGCATAGAACGGCGGGTTGCAAAGGGTGAAGTCGAACTGCTCGTCGGCGCCGATGATGCCCGTGAAAATGCACGCGGGGTCCGCCTGCCGGCGCAGCTCGATCCGGGACTGCAGGGTCGGATTGGCCGCGAGGATCTGCTCGCCGTTGCGCAAGGCGTCGGCATCAATGTCGCTGCCGACGAATTGCCAGCCATATTCGGCGTTACCGATCAGGGGATAAATAAGGTTGGCACCGGTGCCCACATCCAGCCCGCGCAGGCTCGCGCCCTTGGGGATAACGCCATCGTGGCTGCTGGCAAGCAAATCCGCCAGGTGGTGGATAAGATCGGCGCGGCCGGGGATGGGCGGGCACAGGGCGTCGTCCGGAATCTGCCAGCCACTGATGTCGTACCAGTGCGTCAGCAGGGCACCGTTGAGGCAGCGCAGGGCGGCCGGATCAGCAAAGTCGATGGTCGTCTGCCCATCCTTGCCCTGGCGGATAAAAGCCTTTAGTGGCGGGCACTTGCGGGCCAGAAGGGGGAAGTCGTAACGGCCCTGATAACGGTTGCGTGGATGCAGTGCTGTTGGCTTGGATGAGCGGCGCGACATGTTGACTCCTGAGCTGGAGGGGGAGCTTCCCACGCCGATGTGGGGCTTGTCATCTGTTGTGCACAGAAGCTGGGGATGAGGTTGTGGATAAGTTCAGGATATCCATGCCAATGCCGTAAGGGCTGGCGCTTGCGCAGAACTGGTCGTTTTCTGCTCAGTGCGCGGAGAACCGGCGCTGGTATACTGTGTCGCCGCAGGAGGATGCCCATGATTACCGAAGACCCCCGTTTTGCCGGAATTGGCCGTTTGTATGGTACCGATGCGCTTGCGCGTCTGGCGGCCAGTCATGTGGTGGTCGTCGGGATTGGTGGGGTCGGCAGTTGGGTCGCCGAGGCGCTGGCACGTACCGGGATCGGCCGCATCAGCCTGATCGACTTGGACGAGGTCTGCGTCAGCAACGTCAACCGCCAGCTGCACGCGCTGGACGGCCAGGTGGGCAGGCCCAAGGTTGAGGTGATGGCTGAGCGTCTTCGGGCGATCAGCCCGGAGTGCGACGTGCGCCCGGTGATGGATTTTGTCACGCCCAGCAATCTGGCCGAGCTGATAACCGATGACATCGATTGCGTTGTCGACTGCATCGACAGCGTCAACGCCAAGGTGGCGCTGATTGCCTGGTGCCGCCGCCGCAAGATTCCGGTGATCACCACCGGCGGTGCGGGCGGGCAGATCGACCCGACACAGATTACCGTCGCGGACCTGTCCAAGACCGTCAACGACCCGCTGGCCGCCAAGGCCCGCTCACTGCTGCGCCGGGACCACAACTTCCCCCGTGCCGACAGCAAGCGCAGCTTCGGCGTGCCCTGCGTCTACTCGAAAGAGCAATTGCGCTACCCCAAACCCGACGGCAGCGTCTGCACCCAGAAATCCTTCGTCGGTGAGGGCGTGCGCCTGGACTGCTCCGGCGGCTTCGGCGCCGTCACCATGGTTACCGCTACCTTCGGCATGGTAGCTGCGGCGCAGGCGGTGCAGCGCTTGCTGCGCTAGCGCAGCAAGCGAGCAGCAAGCCGCAAGCCTCAAGCGGCAAGCTACAAGCAGTTCGAGTGACGGGAGTTATCAGCGCTATAACCTGCAAGCGCGGCGGGGTAAGCCTGAAACCACAAAGCGCTTTTGGCTTGTAGCTTGTCGCTTGCCGCTTGAGGCTTGTAGCTATAAAAAGGCCCGAACCGGTCACCGGCACGGGCCTCTCACCGAGCTGCTTCAAGCTTATGGCTTGCCGCTTGCAGCTCCCACAACTGATCGCCGGAGGCGATTAGTTGTGGGCATGCAGCATATCGTTCAGCTGGATCGCGCTCTTGTTGGTCTTGCACTCGATGGCGCCCGTCTGCGAGTTACGACGGAACAGCAGGTCGGACTGGTTGGCCAGGTCGCGCGCCTTGACGATTTCGACCAGATTGTCCGCGTCGTCCAGCAGTGCCACCTTGATACCGGCAGTGATGTACAGACCGGCTTCAACGGTGCAGCGGTCGCCCAGCGGGATACCGATACCGGCGTTGGCGCCGATCAGGCAGCCTTCGCCAACGGAGATGACGATGTTGCCACCACCGGACAGGGTGCCCATGGTGGAGCAGCCGCCGCCCAGATCGGAACCTTTGCCAACGAACACGCCAGCAGAAATACGGCCTTCAACCATGCTGGTGCCTGCGGTACCGGCGTTGAAGTTGATGAAGCCTTCGTGCATCACGGTGGTGCCTTCGCCAACGTAGGCGCCCAGACGTACGCGGGCGGTGTCGGCGATGCGGATGCCGGCCGGCACGACGTAGTCGGTCATGGATGGGAACTTGTCGATGCTATGCACGACCAGCGACTCACCCTTCATGCGCGCGGCCATCTGGCGCTGCGGCAGTTCGCTGATGTCGATCGCGCCCTGGGTGGTCCAGGCAACGTTCGGCAGCAGCGGGAAGATGCCGGCCAGCACCACGCCGTGCGGCTTGACCAGGCGATGCGAGAGCAGGTGCAGCTTGAGGTAGGCTTCCGGGGTCGAGCTGGGAGCCTCATCGCTGGCCAGTACGGTCGCGACCAGCGGACGGCTGCTGTCGGCCATTTGCGCGACCAGGGCGGCCTGCTCGCTGAAACCGGCCGCATTCAGTGCCTGGCTCAGTGCGCCGCATTGGCTGGCGGCGAAACCGATTGCCTGATTGCCTTCGGCATAACCAAGCTCGGCCTTGACCACGTCGACCAGGGCGTTGCCGGGGTTGAGCAGGGGCTGCGGATAGAACACCTCCAGCCACTCACCTGCGCTGTTCTGGGTGCCGATGCCAAAGGCCAGACTGAAACATTCACTCATGGGGCGGTTCCTTTGATGCTAGTGCTATGCATTGGATTCAAACGCGCTGGCGTACCACTCCGGCTTGAAGCCGACCAGGCGCTGCGAGCCGATATCCAGTACCGGTCTTTTTATCATTGAGGGGTTGGCTTGCATCAGCGCAACCGCCTTGTCTGTATCGATGTTTTCCTTGTCCGCGTCGTCAAGCTTGCGGAAGGTAGTGCCCTTGCGGTTGAGGATGATTTCCCAACCGTGTTCGGTGCACCATGCATGCAGCCGCTCGGCGTCAATGCCTTGTGTCTTGTAGTCGTGAAACTGGTAGTCGACACCGTGCTCGTCGAGCCAGGTGCGGGCCTTTTTCATGGTGTCGCAGGCCTTTATGCCGTACAGGGTAATCATGGCTTACAGGCTCCTGATGAAGTCGCGGATGCGTTCGGCAGCTTCAATACACTCGTCCAGCGGGGCGACCAGCGCCATGCGGACCCGTCCGGCGCCGGGATTATAACCATCAATTTCCCGTGACAGGTAACGTCCGGGCACCACGGCAACATTCTGCTCGGCCAGCAGTCGGGTAGTGAAGGTCTCGTCGTCGATGGGTGTCTTGGGCCACAGGTAGAAACCGGCGTCGGGGCGCTCGACCTTCATCACGTCGGCGAGAATGGCAAGAACAGCGTCGAACTTGGCCTGATACTGGGCTCGGTTGTCGGCAACGTGCGCTTCATCCTGCCACGCGGCGATGCTGGCGATCTGGCTGTGAATCGGCATCGCGCAGCCGTGGTAGGTGCGATAGGTCAGGTACGGCTTGAGCAGGCTGGCGTCGCCGGCGACGAAGCCCGAGCGCAGGCCCGGCAGGTTGGAGCGCTTGGACAGGCTGTGGAATACCACGCAGCGGGCGTAGTCGTCACGGCCCATGGCGGCGCAGGCCTGCAGCAGACCGACCGGCGCGGGGCCGTCCGGGGCGTAGATTTCGCTGTAGCACTCGTCCGAGGCGATCACGAAGTCGTACTGGTCGGCCAGCTTGATCAATTGCTGCAGGGTGTCCAGCGGAATCACCGCACCGGTCGGGTTGCCGGGTGTGCAGATAAACAGCAGCTGACAGCGCTGCCAGATGTCGGCCGGGACGGCGCCGAAATCCGGGATAAAGCCATTGCTGCCGTCGCAGGCCAGGTAGTGCGGCTCCACACCAGCCAGAAACGCCGCGCCTTCATAGATCTGATAGAAGGGGTTGGGGCTGACCACCAGCCCCTGCGGATCGCGGGCGATCAGTGCCTGGGTAAAGGAGAACAGCGCTTCACGGGTGCCGTTGACCGGGATGATGTTGCCGTTGATATCCAGGCTGCCGTGTTTCAGTGCAAAGCGTTTGGTCAGCCACTCGGAGATGCTCTGGCGCAGCTCGGGCTTACCCTGGGTCGTCGGGTAGACCGCTGCCTGGTTGAGGTTGTCGGCCAGTGCCTGCAGCACGAAGGGCGGAGACGGGTGCTTGGGCTCGCCGATTGACAGCGAGATCGGGCGCAGTGCCGGGTTCGGGGTGACGTCGGCGATCAGGGCGCGCAGCTTTTCAAAAGGGTAGGGCTGCAGGCGCTGCAGGTCGTGATTCATGCGGTGTCCTCAGGGGCCGATGGCAATGGGGCTGCTGTACTCCTGGCCGGTCGGCTGGGTACTGCTGAGTGTGTCGATAATGGTCTGCTGCAGACGTTCGCACAGTTGCGGGTCGGACAGCGCCTGGTTGTTGGCGTCGGTGATGACGAATACGTCGTCCACGCGCTCGCCCAGGGTAACGATCTTGGCGTTCTGCACGCTGATGTCGAAGTCGAGGAAGATGCGGCCCATGCGCGCTAGCAGGCCGGGCCGGTCCGGTGCGCTCAATTCCAGAATGGTATGCAGGCCGCTCGGGTCGTTGAAAATGGTGACCTCGGGTGCAAAGGCAAAGTGCTTGAGCTGACGCGGCACGCGGCGCTGAATGATGCTTGGGTAGGCATCCGGGTCGGACAGGGCGTCAACCAGCCCCTGCTTGATCTGGCGGATGCGTTCGGGGTTCTCGCCGATGGAGCCGCCGTCAGAGTCAAGCACGATGTAGGTGTCCAGGCTGAACTGGCTGGTCGAAGTGATGATGCGCGCATCCTGAATGCTCAGGTTGAGCTGATCCATCGCTGACACTGTCGCCGCAAACAGGTCGTTCTGTTCCGGGGTATAGATGAAGATCTGGGTCGCGCCCTCGAATTCGCGTTGGGCGGTTTCCTTGATCAGTACCAGTGGGCCGTGGCGGTCGTTGTGCTGGACGATCGCCTCGGTGTGCCAGGCCACATCGCTGGCGGTGTGACGCAGGAAATAGTCGTCGCCCAGCTCGGACCAGAGGTCTTCGGCATCCTCCTCCTCGATGCCGTTGCGTACCAGGATATCGAGCGCGGCCTGCTGGGTCTGGCGGATGTGCTCTTCGCGATCCGGCGGATTGTCCAAGCCGCGGCGCAGGGCGCGCTTGGTCTCGGTATACAGCTGGCGCAGCAGGGACGCGCGCCAGGAGTTCCACAGCGTCGGGTTGGTCGCGTTGATGTCGGCGATGGTCAGCACATAGAGGTAGTCGAGCCGTACCTGATTGCCGACCTTGGTAGCGAAGTCGTGGATCTCCAGTGGGTCGGAAATGTCCTTGCGCTGGGCAGTAGTGGACATCAGCAGGTGGTTCTCGACCAGCCAGCTGACCAGGTGGGTGTCCCAGGCCGGCAGGTGGTGGCGGGTGCAGAACTGCTGGGCATCGACTGCGCCGAGTTCCGAATGGTCACCGCCGCGGCCCTTGGCGATATCGTGATAAAGCCCCGCCATGTAAAGCAGATCCGGCTTGGGCAGACGGCAGAAGATACGCCAGGCCAGGGGGTACTTGTCCTGGTATTCGGGGCGGTTCAGTTTGCGCAGGTGCTTGATCAGATTCAGGGTGTGCGCATCGACCGTATATATGTGAAACAGGTCGTGCTGCATCTGGCCGACGATCTTGCCGAACTCCGGCAGGTAGCGGCCGAGGATGCCATAGCGGTTCATTCGGCGCAGGTTGCGGTGGATGCCTTCCTTGCAGCGGAACAGTTCGATAAACAGGCTGGTGTTGCGGATGTCGCTGCGGAAGTCGTCATCAATCAGGTGGCGATGGTCGCGCAGCAGGCGGATGGTGTCGGCGCGCACCCCGCGGATTTCCGGGTGCTGGGCCATCAGCAGGAAGATTTCCAGAATCGCGAACGGGGTACGCTTGAACACATTCGGGTTGGTGACCTCGATGTAATGGTTGCGTACCTGGAAGCGGCTGTTGAGTGGGCGAATGTCGGCCGCTTCGGCATCACGCAGCAAGATTTCCTCGAAGTGCTGCATCAGCAGGTCGTTCAGCTCCGACAGGGACATCACCACCCGATAGTACTTCTGCATGAAACGCTCGACCGCCAGCTTGCTGTCGGTGCCTTCGTAGCCGAGCAGCTTGGCCAGGGCGCGCTGGTGGTCGAACAGCAGGCGGTCTTCGGCGCGGCCCGACAGGGTATGCAGGGCAAAGCGCACCTTCCAGAGGAAGGCGCGCCCGGAGTCGAGGATGCGGTACTCGGGTTCGTTCAGAAAGCCTTGCTGGACCAGCTCGCTCAGGTCATTGGTGCCGAAGTGGCGCAGGGCGACCCAGGCGATGGTCTGGATGTCGCGCAGACCACCCGGCGAGCTTTTGACGTTGGGTTCGAGGTTGTACTCGGTGTCATTGAACTTGGCGTGGCGGGCGTGCTGCTCGGCGCGCTTGGCGCGGAAGAACTCGGCGTCGGTCCACATGTGGCTGGTGTCGATCGCCTGCATCATGTCCTGGCGCAGCGCCTCGTCGCCCGCCAGGGTGCGCGACTCCATCAGGTTGGTAATGACGGTGATGTCGGCGCGGGCTTCATGCTGACACTCTTCGATGCTGCGCACGCTCTGGCCCACTTCCAGACCGATATCCCAGAGCAGCATCAGGAAGGCTTCGATCGACTCGCGAAAGGGCTCTGCGTCGCCACGCAGCAGGATAAGAAGGTCGATATCCGAGTGCGGATGCAGTTCCCCGCGGCCGTAGCCGCCGACTGCCAGTAACGCGATACCGGGATCGTTGGCGCAGGGTAGTCTGGCCCACGCCTGTTGCAGGATCTGGTCGGTAAACCAGGCGCGCTCATGGATCAGCTGGTGAATGTCGCGCCCTTCCTCGAAGCGCTGGGCAATCAGCGCGTCGGCCTGGCGAATGGCCTTCTTGAAGGCCGCTATCGGGCTGCTCTTGAGGGCCAGCTCGGCCTGAAACTGGCCGGGATCGAAAAGTGCGTCATCCATCATCTCAGTTCCTCGGCAGGTCGGGTTGGCCGGACAGCGAATCAGTCGCCGGTCAGCTGAAGGTCTCTTCGCTGCGCAGGGTCAGCACCTCGTAACCATCCGCCGTTACCAGAATGGTGTGCTCCCACTGTGCCGACAGCTTGCGGTCCTTGGTGATGGCGGTCCAGTTATCGCCCAGCAGGCGGGTTTCCGGGCGGCCCTGGTTGATCATCGGCTCAATGGTAAAGGTCATCCCTTCGACCAGCTCCATGCCGGTGCCGGCGCGGCCGTAGTGCAGAATCTGCGGCTCTTCGTGGAATACCTTGCCGATACCATGGCCACAGTACTCGCGCACCACGCTGTAGCGGTTGGCATGGGCGTGTTCCTGAATCACCGCGCCGATGTCACCCAGACGGGCGCCGGGGCGCACTACCGAGATACCCTTATACATGCATTCCTGGGTAACACGGCTCAGGCGCTCGACCCACTCCGGCACTTCGCCGACCATGAACATCTTGCTGGTGTCGCCGTGGTACCCATCCTTGATGACGGTAACGTCGATATTCAGCGCATCGCCGTTCTTCAGTGGCTTGTCATTCGGAATGCCATGGCAGACGACGTGGTTGATGGAGGTGCAGATGGATTTGGGGAAGGGCATGCGGCCCGGAGCACCGCCGTAATTGAGCGGCGCTGGAATGGCCTTCTGGACGTTGACGATGTAGTCGTGGCAGATGGTGTTGAGTTCGTCGGTGGTGACGCCCGGTTTGACGTACTCGCCGATCATTTCCAGAACCTCTGCCGCGAGGCGGCCGGCAACCCGCATGCCGGCAATGTCTTCAGCGGTCTTGATGGTAACGGTCATGGCAGGACTCTCTTGATTGGGCGCCGGCTGGCGACGTTGGAAAAGCAAGGGATTCTATCAGACCTGCGCGCGCCTGTTGAGCCGGCCGTGCGTCGTCTGCATGACGGCAATGCTTTATTCAGTGTGGTCGATATGGTATAAAGCGCCCCGCTGAGAAAAGAGTCATCGAGCTCGCTCGGCATTTACCTTAAAACCGCACACGTATCGACACGGTATCCTGGGTGCCCTTCGGGGTTGGATGCTGGGATGCGTGGAGGCCCAACCCGACTTACTGGAGTTATCATGACCCAAGTCTCTATGCGCGACATGCTGAAGGCCGGTGCGCACTTCGGCCACCAGACCCGTTACTGGAACCCGAAAATGGGCAAGTACATTTTCGGCGCTCGCAACAAGATTCACATCATCAACCTGGAAAAGACCATGCCGATGTTCCATGAAGCCCTGAGCTTTGTGGAAAAGCAGGCTGCCGGCAAGAACAAGATCCTGTTCGTCGGCACCAAGCGCGCTGCCAGCAAGATCATTGCTGAAGAAGCATCACGTGCTGGTCAGCCCTATGTTGATCACCGTTGGCTCGGCGGCATGCTGACCAACTACAAGACCATCCGTCAGTCCATCAAGCGTCTGCGCGACCTGGAGACTCAGTCTCAGGACGGCACCTTCGCCAAGCTGACCAAGAAAGAAGCGCTGATGCGCTCGCGCGATCTGGAAAAACTGGATCGCAGCCTGGGTGGTATCAAGGATATGGGCGGCCTGCCCGATGCCTTGTTCGTCATCGACGTCGAGCACGAGCGCATTGCCATCACCGAAGCCAACAAGCTGGGTATTCCGGTTATCGGCATCGTTGATACCAACAGCAGCCCGGATGGCGTTGACTTCGTTATCCCGGGTAACGACGACGCAATCCGCGCCATCAAGCTGTACGCTGCTGCCATGGCTGACGCAGTGTTGCGTGGCAAGGGCAACGCCGGCGCTGCTGACGAGTTCGTCGAAGAAGCTGCTCCGGAAGCCTCTGAGGGCTGAGGTGCTTACGGCTGAATTGTTGCCGTAGCAAAAAGGGGGCGATGCCCCCTTTTTGCAATGTGTTTATCGCAAGATGATTCGTTGCTTCCTGCTGATTATCGGAAGCAGGAACTAATCCAGTTATGTGAGGAAGAATCCATGGCAGAAGTTACTGCAGCACTGGTCAAAGAACTGCGCGAGCGTACCGGTCAGGGCATGATGGAGTGCAAAAAGGCTCTGGTTGCCGCTGAAGGTGATATCGAGAAGGCGATTGACGACATGCGCGCTTCCGGCGCCATCAAGGCAGCCAAAAAAGCAGGCAATATCGCCGCTGAAGGCTCCATCGCCGTCAAGGTTGCTGCCGACAACAAGTCCGCAGTCATCATCGAAGTCAACTCCCAGACCGACTTCCTGGCTCTGCAGGATGACTTCAAGGCATTCGTTGCTGCCAGCCTGGACAAGGCGTTTGAAGCTGGTTACACCGACGCTGCTCCGCTGATCGCTGATCAGGAAGCGGCCCGCGAAGCTCTGGTTGCCAAGACCGGTGAGAACGTCAACATCCGTCGCCTGACCCGCGTTGAAGGTGATGTGGTTGGTGCTTACCTGCACGGTCACCGCATCGGTGTTGTCGTTACCCTGAATGGCGGTAACGAAGAACTGGCCCGTGATATTGCCATGCACGTTGCTGCCAGCAACCCGCAGTTCCTGGATGCCTCCCAGGTATCCGAAGAAGCGATCGCCAAAGAGAAGGAAATCTTCCTGGCTCTGAACGCTGACAAGATCGCCGGCAAGCCGGAAAACATTGTTGAGAACATGGTCAAGGGCCGTATCAACAAGTTTGTTTCCGAAGGCAGCCTGATCGAGCAGCCCTTCGTCAAGGATCCGGACGTCAAGGTCGGTGAGCTGGCCAAGAAAGCCGGTGCTGAAGTGGTTTCCTTCGTGCGTTTCGAAGTGGGTGAGGGCATCGAGCGTGCCGAGACCGATTTTGCTGCCGAAGTTGCCGCTCAGCTGGCTGCTGCCAAGCAGTAATACGCTATAGTGCACGCTGACCGGTGCACCGCCCCTGCCCATAGGTGGGGGCGACAAGGTTGATCTGAGAGGCTTCCCGCGCAGGCGTGAAGCCTCTTTTTCAAGAAATACTGAACAAGTTCGCGCCCCGATGGTCTGGGTGGAACTCGTTGAGTATTTCTCCCTTCCAGCCCAGGAGACTAAGACATGGCCCAGGTACCCAGTAGCCGCCAACCCAAATACAAGCGCATTCTTCTCAAGCTCAGCGGCGAGGCGCTGATGGGAACCGAGGATTTCGGTATTGATCCCAAGGTGCTGGACCGTATGGCGCTGGAGATCGGGCAGTTGATTGGTATTGGCGTCCAGGTCGGTCTGGTGATTGGCGGTGGCAACCTGTTCCGCGGTGCTGCGTTGAGCGCAGCCGGCATGGATCGGGTCACTGGCGACCATATGGGTATGCTGGCGACCGTCATGAATGCGCTGGCCATGCGCGACTCGCTGGAGCGGTCCAACATTCAGACTCGGGTGATGTCGGCCATTACCATGGAAGGCGTGACCGAGCATTACGACCGCCGCAAGGCAATGCGCTACCTCGCTGGTGGTGACGTGGTAATATTCTCCGCCGGCACGGGTAACCCTTTCTTCACCACCGATACGGCGGCCTGTTTGCGCGGTATCGAGGTCGACGCCGATCTGGTGCTCAAGGCAACCAAGGTGGACGGTGTCTACAACGCCGACCCGATGAAGGACCCGAACGCCGAACGCTTCGAAACACTCAGCTATGACCAGGTTCTGGATCTTAAGCTGGAAGTCATGGACCTGACGGCAATCTGCCTGATCCGTGACCACAATATGCCCCTGCGGGTGTTTAACATGAACAAACCTGGTGCGTTGCTGAATGCGGTTGTTGGCAGCGCCGAAGGAACACTGATCGAGGGTTGAGTAATGATCAACGAAATCAAGCAAGACGCGCAGGAGCGCATGAAGAAATCCGTTGAGGCGCTGGAACACGCGTTCGCCAAGATTCGTACCGGTCGCGCTCACCCGGCTCTGCTGGATAGCATCATGGTCTCCTATTACGGCTCCGATACGCCGCTGCGTCAGGTTGCCAACGTCATCGTTGAGGATTCGCGGACCCTGGCTCTGAGCGTGTTCGACAAGGGCATGATTCAGGCGGTCGAAAAGGCGATCATGACCTCTGATCTGGGCCTCAACCCGGCCACCTCCGGCACGACCATTCGTGTACCCATGCCGGCGCTGACCGAGGAGACCCGCAAGGGCTACACCAAACAGGCCCGTGCAGAGGCTGAAGGCGGTCGCGTTGCCGTGCGCAACATTCGCCGCGATGCGCTGAGTCAGCTCAAGGATCTGCAGAAAGAGAAGGCAATCAGCGAAGACGAGGAGCGTCGCGCCGCTGATGAGGTGCAGAAGCTGACCGACAAGTTCATCGCCGAAATCGACAAGGCGCTGGAAGTGAAAGAAAAGGATCTGATGGCCATCTGAGGCTGTCAGTGACCGGCTTTCAAATGAACAACAAAAAGCAGGCTGGTAGCCTGGCCGTCGTGCCTCGCCACATTGCCATCATCATGGATGGCAACAACCGTTGGGCGCGCAAGCGCCTGATGCCCGGCGTTGCCGGGCACAAGGCAGGTGTTGATGCGGTAAAGGCAATGATTGAGGTCTGCGTCGAGGAAGGGGTCGAGGTGCTGACCCTGTTTGCCTTCTCCAGCGAAAACTGGCAGCGCCCGGCCGACGAGGTCGGTGCGCTCATGGAGCTGTTCCTCAGTGCCCTGCGCCGCGAGGTTCGCAAGCTGGGCGAGAATGGTGTGCGCCTGCGCATCATCGGTGATCGCAGCCGGTTTTCCCGCGAGCTTCAGCAGGCAATGCTGGAGGCCGAGCAGCAGACTGCCCATTGCAGTCGCCTGACGCTGGTCATTGCCGCCAATTACGGTGGCCAGTGGGACATGGCCCAGGCTGCACGAAGTCTGGCGGAAGAAGCAGTGCGCGGTGAGCGCACGCCGGCATCGATTGACGAGCAGGCGATTGAGGCGCGTCTCAGTACTGCGGGCCTGCCGTTGCCGGACCTGTGCATTCGCACTGGCGGTGAAAAGCGCATCAGCAACTTCCTGCTATGGCAGCTGGCCTACGCCGAGCTGTACTTTTCCGATCTTTACTGGCCCGATTTCAAGCATGCCGCCCTGCGCGAGGCGATGTGCGATTTTGCGGGTCGTCAACGCCGATTTGGCAAAACCAGCGATCAGATCGCAGCGGAGTCCTGATGCTCAAGCAACGGGTAATAACGGGCGTCATTCTGGCGCTGATTGCAGTGTCCGGGTTTGTCGGCCTGCAGGGCGCATGGTTTGCGGCGTTTATTGGTGCGGTGGTCATGCTGGCTGCATGGGAGTGGATGCGACTGTGCGGTGAAAGCCGTCAGAGCGGTCGCATTGTTTATGCGGCTACCCTCGGCCTGTTCATGGTCGGTCTGTATCGCGACGCTCCGGCCATCATCTACTTCGTCGCGCCAGCGCTGGTTTGGTGGGGCATGGCGACGCTGATGATCCTGCGCTATCCCAACGGCGCCGGTCTGTGGCGCGGCAGTTTTCTGCGCCAACTGTTCGGGTTGCTGATCCTGTTGCCGGCCTGGGCGGGAGTGGTCTGGCTGCGGGCCCAGGAGCACGGGCTGTGGATGCTTCTGGGGCTTGCGGTACTGGTGTTTGGTGCTGATATCGGCGCCTACTTTTCCGGCAAGGCCTTTGGCCGCACCAAGTTGCTGCCCAATGTCAGTCCCGGCAAGACTCGTGAAGGCCTGCTCGGCGGCCTGCTGCTGAGTCTGTCGCTGGCACTGGCAGCCATGCTCTATCTGGGGTGGGGGCTGCAGGCGATTGTGCTGGGCCTTGTCGGTTCGGCGCTGGTGGTGCTGATATCGGTAGTCGGCGACCTGACTGAAAGCCTGTTCAAGCGCGAGGCCGGCCTCAAGGACAGCAGTAATCTGTTGCCGGGGCATGGTGGCGTGCTGGATCGCATCGATAGTCTGACTGCGGCGATTCCGCTGTACGTTGGGGTCTGGCTGCTGCTCGGGAGCCGTTTGGCGTGAGCCGGCAGCAGGTTACCGTTCTGGGTGCTACCGGGTCGATTGGTGTCAGCACGCTGGACGTGATTGCCCGTCACCCGTCGCGCTATCAGGTGTTTGCGCTGACCGGTTATAGCCGCATGAGTGTGCTGGCGGCGCAGTGTCGTGCTCATCGCCCGCAGTATGCGGTCGTCGCTGACGAGGTTCAGGCCGATGTCCTGCAGGCTGAGCTGATGGCAGAAGGGCTGCAGACCGAAGTGCTCCATGGTGCCGACGCGTTGGCGCGGGTTGCTGCCGATGATGCAGTGGATGTGGTGATGGCGGCCATTGTTGGCGCGGCCGGCCTTCGACCAACCCTGGCCGCAGTCCAGGCGGGCAAGCGGGTGTTGCTGGCGAACAAGGAAGCGCTGGTCATGTCCGGCGCATTGTTCATGGAGGCTGTGAAGGCCTCCGGCGCGCGCTTGCTGCCGATCGACAGTGAGCACAATGCGATTTTTCAGTGCATGCCCGAGCATTATTCGGCGGGGCTCGGCAGGGCAGGGGTGCGTCGTATTCTGTTGACGGCTTCGGGTGGGCCGTTTCGTAGCTTTACCTACGAACAGTTGCTTCAGGTAACGCCGGCGCAGGCCTGTGCTCATCCGAACTGGTCGATGGGGCAGAAAATATCGGTGGACTCGGCCAGCATGATGAACAAGGGGCTCGAGTTGATTGAGGCCTGCTGGCTGTTTGCGGCCCATCCGGATCAGGTTGAGGTGGTTGTGCACCCTCAGAGCGTAGTGCATTCGCTGGTCGATTATGTCGACGGGTCCGTGCTTGCTCAGCTGGGAAACCCGGATATGCGAACGCCCATTGCTCATGCCCTGGCGTGGCCGGAGCGCATTGATTCCGGTGTCAGTGCGCTGGATCTGCTGACAACCGCACGACTTGATTTTGAAGCCCCGGACCCGGTGCGATTTCCCTGTCTGCGTCTTGCCCGGGAAGCTGCTCTCGCCGGCGGCACCAGTTGCGCCCTGCTGAATGCGGCCAACGAGGTGGCGGTCGAAGCCTTTCTGGCAGGGCGCGTTCGCTTTGTGGACATCCCTGTTATCATCGAGGACACATTGAACCGTTTGCCCAGTGAGGCGGTGCGCGATCTGGAGCATATTCTGCAGGCAGATCGCAGCGCGCGTGAGCACGCCTCGAGCTGGGTAGAGGCAAACGGAAGCTAAGTTATCGGGTGGCTTGTCCGCCCTGTGAGGTACTGAATGGAGCTGCTGTCTACGTTGTTGGCTACGGTGGTCGCTCTCGGGCTGCTGGTCACCATTCACGAGTACGGTCATTTCTGGGTAGCCCGGCGCTGCGGCATCAAGGTGTTGCGCTTTTCGATCGGTTTCGGCCCTGCGCTGCTGCGCTGGCACGATCGGCGCGGAACCGAATATGCCATCGCCGCCATTCCGCTGGGCGGCTACGTCAAGATGCTCGACGAGCGCGAGGCGCCGGTTGCCGAACACGAGCTGGATCAGGCCTTCAATCGCAAAACGGTAAAGCAGCGCATTGCGGTTGTGGCTGCAGGTCCGCTGGCGAATTTCCTGCTCGCGATCCTCGCCTTCTGGATTGTCGCGGTGATCGGTTTCAGCACGGTGGCGCCAGTGCTTGGCCCCGTCCCTGCCGGTTCCCCTGCGGCATTGGCCGGTATGCACGAAGGGCTGGAAATTACCGCCGTTGATGGCACCTCGACACGAAGCTGGCACGAAATCAATCTGCAACTGATCCGGCGTCTTGGTGAGAGTGGCAGCATTGATGTGACTGCCAAACCCTTTTCCGGTGGCAGTGAACAGCGCTACCAGCTACCCCTCGATAACTGGCTCAGGGGAGAAGAGGCGCCCGATCCAATGGTGGCGCTCGGGTTGACCGGATGGCAGCCTCAAATTCCCCCGCGTATCGGCCAGATTGCGCCTGACGGTGCCGCGGCCGAGGCCGGTTTGCAGCCTGGCGATCTGATTCTTTCTATTGACGGTCAGCCGGTATCCGACTGGCTGACCGACGTGGTGCCGACCATTCAGGCCAATGCGCAGCAGGTCCTGCAATTACAGGTCGAGCGCAACGGCAGCCTGGTTGATATCGCGCTGACGCCGCGTCCCAAGGCAAGTGACGATGTGGTTGTCGGATACGTTGGTGTAGGCGTCGAGCCGATCGACATGCCGGCTCACATGCAGCGCCAGATAAGTTACAACCCTCTGGTCGCTGTGCCGGTCGCGATGCAGAAAACCTGGGAAATGACAGCGCTGACGCTGGACTCACTGTGGAAGATGCTGACAGGGCTGGTCTCGGCAAAAAACTTGAGTGGTCCGATTACGATTGCTAAAGTGGCGGGCGCCTCTGCCAAGTCAGGGCTGGAAAGTTTTCTCAGTTTTATTGCGTACTTGAGTATCAGTCTGGGGGTTTTGAACCTTCTCCCGATACCGGTTCTGGATGGTGGTCACCTGGTGTATTACGTGGCCGAGTGGGTCAGGGGTAAGCCTCTCTCCGAGCGAATTCAGACATGGGGACTGCAGATCGGCTTGAGCCTGATCGTCGGAGTCATGCTGTTTGCCATTTATAACGATATTAGCCGCCTGGGCGGCTGACCAAGTGCACTGCCTGAACACGACCTGCCATTGATGGCAGATAAGAATTCAATCAGCTGGATCAAAACGGATTTCATGAAACGTTACCTATTGCCTGCGCTTTTTTCGATGCTATTGGCGCCGGGGGCTCACGCCGCTGCCTTCCAGATCTCCGATATCCGCGTCAATGGTTTGCAGCGGGTTTCCGCCGGCAGCGTATTCAGCGCCTTGCCGCTGAACATTGGTGACGAAGTCGATGATCCGGAACTGGTCGAAGCTACGCGCTCCCTGTTCCGTACCGGCTTCTTTCAGGATATTCAGCTGGGTCGCGAAGGCGACGTGCTGGTGATCAACCTGGTCGAGCGTCCCTCCATTTCTTCTATCGAGCTGGAAGGCAACAAGGCGATCAAGAGCGAGGACCTGCTCAAGGGCCTGAGCGCCGCCGGCCTGGCTGAAGGCGAGATTTTCCAGCGCGCAACCCTGGAAGGGGTGCGCAACGAGCTGCTTCGTCAGTACGTATCCCAGGGTCGCTACTCTGCCGATATCGAGGCGCAGGTCATTCCCGAACCGCGTAACCGGGTTGCCTTGAAGATTGTCATCGACGAGGGGTCGGTTGCGGCGATTTCGCACATCAACGTTGTCGGCAACACCGTCTTCGAGACCGAAGATCTCGTTGATCTGTTCGAGCTGAAGACGTCGGGCTGGTTCTCGTTCCTGAGCAGTGACGACAAGTATTCCCGCGAGAAGCTGTCGGGTGATCTGGAACGGCTGCGCTCCTATTATCTGGACCGTGGCTACATCAACATGAACGTGGCTTCGACCCAGGTATCCATCACCCCGGACAAGAAACACGTCTATATCACCGTCAACATTACCGAGGGCGAGCGCTACAGCATCAGCGATGTGCGTCTGTCCGGTGATCTGGTCGTAGGTGAGGACGAGATCAAGCGTCTGATGCTGATTGAACCGGGTCAGATTTTCTCCCGCCAGGTGATGACGTCTACCTCCGACCTGATCAGTCGTCGACTGGGTAATGAGGGTTACACCTTCGCCAGCGTCAACGGTATTCCCGAGATCAACGAAGAAGACAAGACGGTTGCCGTGACCTTCTATGTCGACCCGGGCAAGCGTGCCTACGTCAATCGCATCAACTTCCGTGGCAATACCAAGACCGAAGATCAGGTGCTGCGTCGCGAAATGCGGCAAATGGAGGGTGGCTGGGCGTCAACCTATCTGATTGATCAGTCCAAGACCCGCCTTGAGCGCCTGGGTTTCTTCAAGGAAGTGAATGTCGAGACGGTTCCGGTACCCGGCACCGACGATCTGATTGACGTCAATTACAGCGTCGAAGAGCAGCCGTCCGGCTCGGTAACCGCCAGCCTCGGTTTTTCCCAGAGCTCCGGTATCATCCTCGGTGGCTCGATCAGCCAGAACAACTTCTTCGGTACCGGTAACCGGGTAAGTGTCGGGGCAAACCGCTCCGATTATCAGACCTCGTTGTCCTTCGGCTTTCTGGATCCGTACTTCACCGTTGACGGCATGAGCCTGGGCTACAACGCATTCTACCGGACTACCGACTACGATGAGCTGGACGTCGATGTCACCAGCTACGCCGTCGACTCCTTCGGTGGCGGCTTCAACTTCGGTTATCCGGTCAGTGACACCTCGCGCATCTCCTTCGGGATGAGTGCCCAGCAGGACACCATCAAGAGCGGTATCTATACCGTGCAGGAGATTCTGAATTTCCTGGATACCGAAGGGGACAGCTTTACCAACCTGTTCTTCGACGCCTCCTGGTCGCAGAGCACGCTCAATCGCGGCGTATTCCCGGATCGTGGCCACTCGCAGAGCCTGAGCTGGCATGTGACCGTGCCGGGCAGTGATCTGCAGTTCTACACCATGGATTATCGCGGTCAGCGCTTCTTCCCGATGACCGAAGACCTGACCCTGCGTCTGCACACCGATCTGGGCTTTGGTCGCGGCTTTGGCGGTACCGACCGCATGCCGTTCTACGAGCATTACTACGCCGGCGGTATCGGCTCTGTGCGCGGCTTCGAGGGCAGCACCCTGGGTCCGAAGAGTACCCCGAATGTCAACGACCCTGATCAGGACTCGCTGCCCTTTGGCGGTAACATCAAGATCACCGGCGGTGCGGAAGTTATCTTCCCGGCCCCCTTCGTCAAAGACCAGCGTTCGTTGCGCACGGCCCTGTTTTTCGACGTAGGTAACATATACGATACCCAATGCACGCAGACCAAGACGGTTGAGGGCGACAAGAATCCCGGTTGTGGCGATGTTGACCTCGGTGAGCTGCGTTACAGTGTCGGTGTCGGCCTGTCCTGGCTGACCGCACTGGGCCCCTTGGGCTTCAGTCTGGCCATGCCGCTGAATGCTGATTCGGCCGACGACGCCCAGGTGTTCCAGTTCACTCTCGGCCAGACGTTCTGACGTCAGACCAATAACAACGTGGTATCGAAATCAGGAGTTTTAGAGTGGGTAAGTTTACGCGTGTAGCGGTGATGTCCCTGCTGGCTCTGGCCAGTTTCCAGGCCTCTGCCGAGATGAAGATTGCCGTGCTGGATTATCAGATGGCGCTGCTGGAGTCGGATGCAGCGAAGAAATACTCGGTTGACGCCGAAAAGCAGTTCGGTGCGCAGCTGCAACGCGTAAAGAATCTGGAAGCTGAAGCCAAGCGTTTGCAGGAGCGCCTGCAGCGTGATGGCGGTCAGATGGAGCAGTCCGAGCTCGAAAAGCTGGAGCTTGAACTGCGTCAGAAGGTACGTGAGTTCCAGCTGCAGTCGCGTGAGCTGAATGAGGCCAAGGCCCAGTCCGATCGTCAGATGCTGGAAACCCTGCGTCCGCGCCTGGATGCTGCCGTTGAAGGCGTACTGTCCGCAGGTGGTTACGACCTGGTACTCGATCGCGGTGGCGTGATCGAAGTGAAGCCGCAGTTCGATATCACCCGTCAGGTGATTGAGCGCCTGAATAGCACCCGCTGATGTCCGAAATCCTGTCCTTGTCCCTTGCGCGCCTGGCTGAAGAGCTCGGCGCGCAGCTTATTGGGGACCCGCAAACGGAAATCCTCGGCCTGGCGACCCTGCAGGATGCCGGCCCCGGCCAACTCGCTTTTCTGGCCAACGCCCAGTATCGCAAGTACCTGGCTGACACCCGTGCCAGTGCGGTCCTGCTGACCGAGCGCGATGCCGAGGGGTTTGCCGGCAATGCGCTGGTGGTGGCCGACCCTTATCTGACCTACGCTCGCCTGTCTCACCGCTTTGACCGCAAGCCCATAGCAGCTGCCGGTATTCACCCGACTGCGGTGGTGGCAGCTAACGCGCAGGTTGATCCCAGTGCCAGCATTGGCGCCGGTGTGGTTGTCGAGGCCGACGCCGTTATCGGTGCCGGCGTTACCCTGAGTCCGCAGTGCTATGTCGGTGCGCGTTCGACTATCGGTGCGGGTGGCTGGCTTGCTCCCCGGGTGACCCTTTACCACGACGTTCATATTGGCGAGCGAGTGGTGATTCAGTCGGGTGCGGTAATCGGCTCCGAGGGGTTTGGCTTTGCCAATCAGGCTGGCCACTGGCAGAAAATTGCCCAGATTGGCGGAGTGCGTGTTGGTGATGATGTCGAAATCGGCGCCAATACCACCATCGACCGCGGCGCCTTGGCCGATACCCTGATCGGCAACGGGGTCAAGCTCGATAATCAGATTCAGATCGCACATAACGTGCAGGTCGGTGATCACACGGCAATGGCGGCCTGCGTCGGTATCTCCGGCAGCACCAGAATCGGTCGCCACTGCATGATTGCTGGCGGTGTCGGCATGGTCGGGCATATCGAGGTCTGCGACAATGTGTTCGTCAGCGGCATGACCATGGTCACCCGCTCCATCACCGAGCCGGGTGCCTATTCCTCAGGTACGGCGATGCAGCCGGCTGGCGAATGGAAGAAGAGCGCTGCGCGTATCCGTCAGCTTGATGGTATGGCCAAGCGACTCCAGCAGCTCGAGAAACAGCTTGAGCAGGTGACTCGGCAGTCCCCCGACTCATCAAACGCCTGAGTGGCGCCCCGTTCGGGGCGCTTTTATCCTTTTCAGCAAGGCCAGCGATACATGGATATCAACGAAATCAAAGAATACCTGCCCCACCGTTACCCCTTCCTGCTGGTGGATCGGGTTCAGGAGCTGGATCTTGAGAACAAGCGCATTCGTGCTTACAAGAACGTCTCGGTCAATGAGCCGTTCTTCAATGGTCATTTTCCCCAGCACCCGATTATGCCCGGTGTGCTGATCATCGAGGCCATGGCTCAGGCCGCCGGCCTGCTCGGCTTCAAGATGATGGGCGTAAAACCGGCGGATGGCACTCTGTATTATTTTGTCGGCTCCGACAAGCTGCGCTTCCGCCAGCCGGTTGTGCCGGGCGATCAGCTTCAGCTGGAAGCCAGCTATCTGAGTGACAAGCGTGGTATCTGGAAGTTTGCCTGCCGTGCTACCGTTGACGGCAAGGAAGCCTGTTCAGCTGAAATCATTTGTGCGGAACGCAAGATATGAGTCGTATTCACCCTCTGGCGATTGTTGATCCGGCCGCACGGCTGGCTGATGACGTCGAGGTAGGTCCCTGGAGTTATATCGGTGCCGACGTCGAGATTGGCGCCGGCACGCAGGTAGCCTCCCATGTTGTTATCAAGGGGCCGACGACCATCGGGCGCGGGAACCGGATATTCCAGTTCGCGTCGGTGGGCGAGGAGTGTCAGGACAAGAAGTACAAGGGTGAGCCTACCCGGCTGGTGATTGGTGACAACAACATCATCCGCGAAGGCTGTACCCTGCATCGCGGAACCGTGCAGGACCAGGGCATCACCCGTATTGGCAGCAACAATTTGCTGATGGCGTATGTCCATGTCGCCCACGACTGCGTGGTTGGTGACAACATCATCATGGCCAACAATGCGACCATCGCCGGTCATGTACATGTGGGCGATGGTGCGATTCTGGGTGGCTACACCACAGTCCACCAGTTCTGCCACATCGGCTCCTTTGCCATGAGCGCCGCCAATACTGCGGTGTTCAAGGATATTCCGGCGTTTGTCATGGTCGGTGGTAACCCGGCCAGTGCCCATGGCATGAACTTCGAGGGCATGCGTCGTCGCGGCTATTCCGCCGAGCTGATCAGTGCGCTGCGCCGTGCCTACAAGGTCGTCTACCGTCAGGGTCTGACCACCAGCGAGGCGATGGCGCAACTGGCGGAGGCTGCCGAGCAGTTCCCGGAAGTTGCCCTGTACTGTGCCTCCATCAACGAGTCGACCCGCGGCATTACCCGCTGACATGGCAGGTATCGCCCCGTTGCGTTCGAACAAGCCCCTGTGTATTGCCCTGGTTGCCGGTGAGGCGTCCGGCGATACCCTGGGGGCAGGGCTGATCGCGGCGCTCAAGCAACGTTTCCCCAATGCACGTTTTATTGGTATCGGAGGGCCTCGCATGCTCGCCGAGGGCATGCAGACCCGGGTGCCGATGGAGCGTCTGTCGGTAATGGGGCTGGTCGAGGTGCTCGGGCGTCTGCGCGAGCTGCTCAGAATCCGTCGCGAGCTGGTCGATTACCTCAAGCAGGAGCGGCCGGACGTATTCATTGGTATTGATGCGCCGGACTTCACCCTTGGGGTTGAACAGCGTCTGCGTGACGCGGGCATTCCCACGGTGCACTACGTCAGCCCGTCGGTCTGGGCGTGGCGCGAGAAGCGGGTTCTGGGTATCGCTCAGTCGACCGATCTGATGCTGACCCTGTTTCCCTTTGAGGAAGACGTCTACCGCCGGCACGGTGTGGCGGTGCGCTGCGTCGGCCACACCCTGGCCGACCGTGTCCCGCTGGAGCCGGATCGTGCCGCCGCGCGGCAGTCGCTGGGTCTGGCGGAAGCGGGACGTGTTGTCGCTCTGCTGCCGGGTAGCCGCAACGGTGAGCTGCGCAAGCTGGGGCGCCTGTTCCTGGATACTGCCGCCTGGTGCCTTGAGCGTCAGCCGGATCTGCAGTTCATCATGCCCTGCGCAGGTCCTGAACGCCGTCAGCAGATGGATGCCATTCTCGCCGAGAGCGGACTTGAGTTGCCGCTGACCCTGTTCGACGGCCAGGCTCATGAGGTATTGGCTGCCTGTGATGCGGTATTGATCGCCTCGGGTACCGCCACGCTCGAAGCCATGCTGTTCAAGCGCCCGATGGTGGTGGCCTATCGTATGGCGGGGCTGACCTTCCGTATCCTCAAGCGGCTGGTCAAGGTGGGGCATGTGTCGCTGCCGAATTTGCTGGCCGGGCGCGAAGTGGCCCCCGAGTTCCTGCAGGATGCGGCGACGCCCGAGGGAATGGGCGAGGCGCTGCTGGCCCGCCTGCTGCCGACCGCAGAGCGAGCCGAAACAGAACAGACCTTTATGCAGCTGCATCAGATGCTGCGTCGTGATGCCGATCAGTGCGCGGCGGACGCGGTTGCCGACCTGATGGCCGAGCGCGGACACCTGTGAGTCAGCTCAGCATGGACTGGTCATTGCCGGCGGGCGAGGAGCTGATCGCCGGGGTTGATGAGGTAGGGCGCGGTCCGCTCTGTGGTGCGGTGGTTACCGCGGCCGTTATCCTGGATCCGGCCCGTCCGATCGAAGGGCTGAATGATTCCAAGAAATTGACCGAGGCGCGGCGAGAGGCACTCTTTCCGCTGATTCAGGAGCGCGCGCTCGCCTGGTGCATTGCCCGGGCCGAGGTGGAAGAAATCGATCGGCTGAATATTCTGCACGCTACCATGCTGGCGATGCAGCGCGCGGTAGCGGGGTTGCAGGTTCGCCCCGATCTGGTGCTGGTGGACGGCAATCGCTGTCCGGCGTTGCCGATGCGCAGCGAGCCGGTGATCAAGGGCGATAGCCGGGTGCCGGCAATTGCGGCAGCATCGATTCTGGCCAAGGTCGCACGTGATCGCGAAATGCTGGAGTTGGACAGGCAATATCCCGGGTATGGCATAGCCGGTCACAAAGGCTATCCAACGCCTGTGCACCTCGCCGCACTGCGTGAGCTGGGTGCGACACCCATTCATCGTCGTTCCTTTGCGCCGGTGCGCAAGGCGCTGGAACGGTAACCGGCTGCAGCGGTCACATCGTTCTGTATGCTGCGACTGGCCGCAGCAGTTCCCCGTCGCTACAATTCTCTGCCTGACGCTTCGCCATCTGAAACAGGATTTCCATGTCATTTTCCTTTGTTCACCTGCGTGTCCACAGTGAGTACTCCCTGGTCGACGGACTGGTCAAGGTCAAACCCCTGATCAAGGCTGTTACCGAGGCGGGCATGCCGGCGGTGGCGATTACCGACCAGAGCAACATGTGCAGCCTGGTCAAGTTCTACAAGGCGGCGATGGGCGGTGGCATCAAGCCGATTTCCGGCGTTGATCTGTGGCTGACCGATGCCGAAGACGACAGCGTGCTGACCCGCATCAGTCTGCTGGCGATGAACCCCAAGGGCTACCGCAATCTCACCGAGCTGGTCTCGCGTGGCTATACCGAGGGTCAGCGCAACGGCGTTGTTACGGTGCGTCGGGAGTGGATTGCCGAGGCCAGCGAGGGCGTGATCGCCCTGTCGGCAGCCAAGGAGGGGGAGATTGGTATCGCGCTGCTGTCTTCGAGCCCCGAACGGGCGGATGAGCTGCTGGCCTATTGGATGGGTGTCTTCCCTGATCGCTTTTATCTCGAACTGCAGCGCACCAGTCGCGTCAATGATGAGGAACACGTGCATGCCGCCGTCGCGCTGGCGGCGCGCAGCGGCTGTCCGGTGGTCGCGACCAACGATGTACGCTTTCTCAAGCGCGGTGACTTCGAGGCCCATGAGACCCGTGTCTGCATTGGTGAGGGCAGGGCGCTGGACGATCCGCGCCGGGTGCGTCAGTACAGCGAGGAGCAGTACCTGAAAACCTCGGAGGAAATGGCCGAGCTGTTTGCCGATATCCCCGAGGCGCTGGAAAACAGTGTCGAAATTGCCAAGCGCTGCAATATCGATGTCCAGCTGGGTACCTACTTTCTGCCGGAGTTTCCCATTCCGGATGGTCTTACCATCGAGGAGTACTTCAAGAAGGTCTCCTTCGAGGGCCTGGAAGAGCGTCTGAAGGTGATTCTGCCGCCTGATACGCCGGACTACGAGGCCAAGCGCCAGGTCTATATCGACCGTCTCAACTTCGAACTCGACATCATCAATCAGATGGGCTTTCCCGGCTACTTCCTGATCGTGATGGACTTTATCAAGTGGGCCAAGGGCAACGGCGTGCCGGTAGGCCCGGGCCGGGGCTCGGGGGCGGGGTCGCTTGTCGCCTATTCGCTGCTGATTACCGACCTTGATCCGCTGGCCTACGATCTGCTGTTTGAGCGCTTCCTCAACCCGGAGCGTATTTCCATGCCCGACTTCGACGTCGACTTCTGCATGGAAGGCCGCGATCGGGTCATCGACTATGTAGCCGACGCCTACGGCCGAAACGCGGTCTCGCAGATCATCACCTTCGGTACCATGGCGGCCAAGGCGGTAGTGCGCGACGTGGCGCGGGTGCAGGGCAAGTCTTACGGCCTGGCCGACAAGCTGTCGAAGATGATTCCCTTCGAGGTCGGCATGACGCTGACCAAGGCCTATGAGCAGGAAGAGATGCTGCGCGATTTCCTCGCCAACGATGAGGAAGCCCAGGAAATCTGGGACATGGCGCTCAAGCTGGAGGGTATTACCCGTAACGTCGGAAAACACGCGGGGGGCGTGGTAATCGCGCCGACCAAGCTGACCGATTTTGCGCCACTGTATTGCGATGAATCCGGTGGCGGTCTGGTTACCCAGTTCGACAAGGACGACGTGGAAGCCGCCGGTCTGGTGAAGTTCGACTTCCTCGGTCTGCGGACCCTGACCATCATCAAGTGGGCGATGGAAACCATCCACCGCCAGCAGCGTGCGCAGGGCGCCAGTGACGAGGAACTGGTCAATATCGACCTGATTCCGCTGGATGATGCACCGACCTACAGCATGCTGCAAAAAGCGGAAACCACCGCCGTTTTCCAGCTTGAATCGCGCGGCATGAAGGAGCTGATCAAAAAGCTCAAGCCCGACTGCCTGGAAGACATGATCGCACTGGTGGCCCTGTTCCGTCCGGGCCCGTTGCAGTCAGGCATGGTGGACGACTTCATCAACCGCAAGCACGGACGGGAAGAGATTTCCTACCCGCACCCCAACTATCAGTACGCCGGTCTTGAGCCGGTACTAAAGCCTACCTACGGCATCATCCTGTATCAGGAACAGGTCATGCAGATCGCCCAGGTGATGGCCGGCTACACCCTGGGTGGCGCGGACATGCTGCGCCGGGCGATGGGTAAGAAAAAGCCCGAAGAGATGGCCAAGCAGCGTGGTGGCTTTATCGAAGGCTGCGCCAATAACGGCATTGACGCGGACCTGGCCGGTAACATTTTTGACCTGGTAGAAAAGTTCGCCGGTTACGGCTTCAACAAGTCGCATTCGGCCGCCTATGGTCTGGTGTCCTATCAGACCGCCTGGCTGAAGGCCCATTACCCGGCCCCCTTCATGGCAGCGGTCCTTTCGGCGGATATGCACAACACCGACAAGGTGGTGACGCTGATCGAGGAATGCCGCAGCATGCGCCTGCGGATCAAGGCGCCGGATGTCAACGTCTCGGAATTCAAGTTCACCGTCGATGACGCCGGTGATGTGGTTTACGGCCTCGGCGCGATCAAGGGCGTGGGTGAAGGCCCGGTCGAAACCATCGTTGAGACCCGCAAGGCCGGCGGCCCGTTTAACGACTTGTTCGACTTCTGCGCCCGGGTGGACCTCAAGCGTATCAACAAGCGGGTGATGGAAGCGCTGATTCGCAGCGGTGCGCTGGATCGCCTCGGGCCGTTCTTCGCCGAGGAAGTTCAGGCCTATCAGAAGCAGATCGACCGTAACCGCGCAGCATTGATGAGCGCGATGGAAGAGGCGATTGCCTCGGCCGAACAGACCGCGCGCAGCGCCGATAGCGGCCACGACGACCTGTTTGGTGATCTGCTGGGGCCATCTACCGAACGCGACGTGTACGAGCCCTACCGCAAGGTGCGCGAGTGGACCTTCAAGGAACGCCTGCGTGGCGAGAAGGAAACCCTGGGTCTGTATCTGACGGGTCACCCGATCGACGAGTACGAACGTGAGATTCGCCGTTTTGCCCGTCAGCGCATTCTGGATCTGAAGCCTTCGCGCGAGAGCCAGACCATCGCTGGGCTGGTATTCGACATGCGGGTGATGAAGAACAAGCGCGGCGACAAGGTAGGCTTTGTCACCCTCGATGACCGATCGGCGCGGATCGAGGTGTCACTGTTCTCCGAGGCCTACAATGCGGCGCAGGCTTTGCTGCAGAAGGACGCCATGCTGGTGGTCGAAGGGGAGGTTGCGGTCGATGACTTCTCCGGCGGCATGCGGGTGCGTGCCAAGCGCGTGATGAGTCTGGAGGAGGCGCGTACCGGGCTGCTCGACAGTGTACGGGTGAACCTCGATGGCGCCCGTCACGACGCCGCCGCGCTGAGCCGAATGGCAGGGCTGCTGCAGCAGTATCGCGGCGGCTGCCCGGTTACGGTCGAGTACCAGCGGGCCGATGCGGCAGCGCTGCTGCGCCTGGGTGACGAGTGGCGTGTGGAGCCGGCAGACGATCTGCTGCAAAGCCTGCGTGACCAGTTGGGCAAAGACAGCGTCTCTCTGCACTATAGATAGCGCAAAGCCGGATGCTCGACGGGCGCCCGGCAATCCCGTAAGGTTATTTGCGAAACTTTTGGATGCCCGGATCGGGCGCAAGCGGATGATGGATGCCTATGAGCAACAGCCAGAAATACTTGGAGTTTGAACAGCCAATTGCGGACCTGCAGGCCAAGATCGAAGAGCTGCGTCTGGTCGGCAGTGACAACGCGCTGAACATCACCGAAGAAATCACTCGGCTGCAGGAGAAGAGCAAGTCCCTGACCGAGAGCATTTTCGGCAACCTGAGCAGCTGGCAGGTTGCCCAGATGTCGCGCCACCCGCAGCGGCCCTATACGCTGGATTATATCCGTCACATTTTTACCGACTTTGAAGAGCTGCACGGCGATCGCCATTTTGCCGATGATGCCGCCATCGTCGGCGGCATTGCGCGCCTGGACGGCCGGCCGGTGATGGTCATCGGTCACCAGAAAGGCCGTGACGTAAAGGAAAAGGTGCGCCGCAACTTCGGCATGCCCAAGCCGGAAGGCTACCGCAAGGCCTGCCGCCTGATGGAAATGGCCGAGCGCTTCAAGATGCCGATCCTGACCTTTATCGACACCCCCGGCGCGTATCCGGGCATCGATGCCGAAGAGCGCGGCCAGAGTGAGGCCATTGCCTGGAACCTGCAGGTCATGTCGCGTCTGAAAACGCCGATTATCGCCACTGTTATTGGTGAAGGAGGCTCCGGCGGTGCGCTGGCCATTGGTGTCTGCGATCATCTGATGATGCTGCAGTACTCGACCTATTCGGTGATCTCGCCCGAGGGCTGTGCTTCCATTCTCTGGAAAAGCGCCGAAAAGGCGGCTGATGCAGCGGCGGCCATGGGTATTACCGCCGAGCGTCTGAAAGAGCTGGGACTGGTCGACACCCTGATCCCCGAGCCGCTGGGTGGCGCACAGCGCTCACCGCAGGAAACTGCCGAGCGCCTCAAGCAGCAGCTGGTTGCGCAACTGGCCAAACTTGACGAGCGCACTCCCGAGCAACTGCTGGAAACCCGCTACCAGCGGCTGATGTCCTTCGGTATTCAGTAAATGCTCACACCGCAGGGGCTGCGCGAGCAGCTCAGCTCCTGTTTGGGCGCCCCGGCCTGGTGGCTGGGGTTGTCCGGTGGTCTGGATTCCATGGTTCTGCTTGAGCTGCTGGCCCAGGCGCGCCAATCCTCTGATATTCCGCCACTTTACGCCGTTCACATTCATCACGGACTGCACCCCGAGGCTGACGCCTGGGCGATGCATTGTCAGCGTGCCTGCGACGCCCGCGGTGTGCCGCTGACGGTGGTGCGGGTGCGGGTGGGCCAGAGTCCCAGTATCGAACAGGCTGCCCGCGACGCGCGCTACGCAGCCTTTGCTGAGGCACTGCCGGAGGGCGCCGAGTTGCTGCTGGCGCATCATGCCGATGATCAGCTGGAAACGATGTTGTTTCGCATGCTGCGTGGCACGGGTATTCAAGGGCTGGCAGGGATGCCTGCTCGTCGCCCGCTCGGGCGTGGCTGGCTGTCACGACCGTTGCTGGACGCGTCGCGCGCCGAGCTTGCGGATTTCGCTGTTCGACAGGGTTTGAACTGGATTGAGGATCCTGCCAACAGGGATGCGCGTTTTGCCCGTACGGCGCTGCGGCACGCGTTGTTGCCGGCGCTGCGTGACAGCTGGCCGCAGGTAGACCAGAGTCTGCGCCGCCTGGCAGAACATGCTGATGAGGCCTGCGAGTTGCTGGATGACCTGGCAGCATCTGATCTGCAGTCTGCCGTATTACCGCTTGATGATGCCTGGCTTGGTCACTGGCCGAGTCTGCTGCTTGCTCCGGTATTGGTGTTGTCGCCAGCCAGGCAGCGCAATCTGCTGCGTTTCTGGTTGAGGCAGCAGGGCGTGCTGATGCCGGATCAGCGCCACCTTGATCAGTGGGTGCAGCAACTCGCAGCCTGCAGCGACGCGCAACCGCAACTGCTGCTGGGTAGCCACAGGCTATACCGTTCGTCAGATCGTCTCTGGCTGGTGGAAGCCGGCTGGCCCCGGCAGGGGAGTGCCCAGATTTGTCAGCCACTTGCCTGTCAGTCGCTGTTGGCCGGTAACGGGACCCTCTGTATCGCGCCGTCGTCCGGCGGTTTACGAGCTCCCGGTGCGGCCGGGTGGCAGCTTGCGTACCGGCAGGGGGGCGAGCGAATAAAGCTGCCGGGCAGGCCTACCCGGTCGGTCAAACAGCTGCTTCAGGAGGCCCGCGTACCTGCCTGGCTGCGTCCTTCGGTGCCGTTGCTATACTCAGGCGGCGAGCTGGTTTCGGTGGCGGGGCGCTGGAACGCCGAGCAGGCTCTGGTGGACGGAAATCAGAGTGGTTTTACGGTCAGTTGGAAGCCTGTTTCGGATTGAGCAAGCGGGGCCCGTCTGGTATCCTGACTTCCCATCTTGACGAGACTTTGGCTGACCCTTCAGGTCACCTCTGACTCCCTTCGAATTCCTCGCGGTGCAAACCGCTTAACTGTTCAATCTATGGGTTTTTCATGACGCGCTACATCTTCGTCACGGGTGGTGTTGTTTCTTCTTTGGGTAAGGGCATCGCCTCGGCTTCCCTCGCGGCTATCCTCGAGGCGCGTGGTCTGAAGGTCACCATGCTCAAGCTGGATCCCTATATCAACGTGGATCCGGGCACCATGAGTCCCTTCCAGCATGGTGAAGTATTCGTGACCCATGATGGCGCGGAAACCGACCTTGATCTTGGGCACTACGAGCGTTTCGTCAACGCTACCATGACCCAGAACAACAACTTCACCACCGGCCGCGTCTATGCCGACGTGCTGCGCAAGGAGCGCCGTGGTGACTATCTGGGCGCGACCATTCAGGTCATTCCGCACATTACCGACGAGATCAAGAGCCGCATCATCAAGGGTGCCGGCGATGCCGACGTGGCGCTGGTTGAAATCGGCGGTACCGTGGGCGACATCGAGTCCCAGCCGTTCCTGGAAGCCATCCGCCAGCTGCGGGTGGAGGTCGGTGCCAAGCGCGCGATGCTGATGCACCTGACGCTGGTGCCCTACATCGCCACCGCTGGCGAGACCAAGACCAAGCCGACCCAGCACTCGGTCAAGGAGCTGCGCTCCATCGGCCTGCAGCCCGATGTGCTGATCTGCCGCTCCGATCATCCGATCGACCTGTCTTCGCGCCGCAAGATTGCGCTGTTTACCAACGTGGAAGAGCGTGCGGTGATCGGCCTGGAAGACGTCGACACCATCTACAAGATTCCGTCTGTACTGCACGCACAGGGCCTGGATGATTTCGTCGTCGAACGCTTTGGTCTGGAGTGCGGTCAGGCTGACCTGTCCGAGTGGGACCGCGTGGTAGACGCCAAGCTCAACCCCGAGCATGAAGTCACCATCGCCATGGTCGGCAAGTACATGGAGCTGCTCGATGCCTACAAGTCGCTGATCGAGGCACTCAGCCACGCCGGCATTCAGGCACGCACCAAGGTGAATGTGCGCTATATCGACTCCGAGAATATCGAACAGCAAGGCACCGGTCTGCTGGAAGGGGTCGACGCCATTCTGGTGCCGGGCGGCTTTGGCTCCCGTGGTGTCGAGGGCAAGATCGCGGCCGTGCGCTATGCCCGCGAGAACAAGATTCCGTACCTGGGCATCTGTCTGGGTATGCAGGTCGCGGTCATCGAGTACGCCCGCAATGTGCTGGGCTGGAGCGATGCCAACTCCACCGAGTTCGACAAGACCTCCGGTCACCCGGTTGTGGGTCTGATCACCGAGTGGCAGGATGCGACCGGCCAGACCGAGCTGCGTACCGAGGCGTCCGATCTGGGCGGTACCATGCGTTTGGGCGCGCAGGAATGCACCCTGGAGCTGGGCTCCAAGGCGCACGACTGCTATGGCAAGGACGTGATCGTCGAGCGTCACCGTCACCGCTACGAGGTCAACAATAATCTGTTGCCCGATCTGCAGGCTGGCGGTCTGAGTATTTCCGGTCGTTCCGGCGACGGCGCGCTGGTCGAGGTAGTCGAGGTCAAGGATCACCCGTGGTTCGTGGCCTGCCAGTTCCACCCGGAATTTACGTCGACGCCGCGTTACGGCCACCCGCTGTTCAGTGGTTTCATCGGCGCCGCGCTGCGTCAGCACAAGAACGGCTGAGATTAAGGAAGAAGCTGGCTTATGGCACAGAAAATCGTGCGCGTTGGTGACATCGAGATGGCCAACGACAAACCCTTCGTTCTGTTTGGTGGCATGAACGTACTGGAGTCGCGAGATCTGGCAATGCAGATCTGCGAGCACTACGTTGAAGTCACCGACAAGCTGGGGATTCCCTACGTGTTCAAGGCCAGCTTCGACAAGGCCAACCGCTCGTCGATCAACTCGTTCCGCGGCCCCGGCATGGAAGAGGGTCTTAAGATCTTTGAAGAGATCAAGCGCACCTTCAACGTGCCGGTCATCACTGACGTGCACGAGCCCTATCAGGCTGCGCCGGTTGCCGAAGTGTGCGACATCATCCAGCTGCCGGCGTTCCTGTCCCGGCAGACGGATCTGGTTGTGGCGATGGCCAAAACCAACGCCGTGATTAACATCAAGAAGGCCCAGTTCCTCGCGCCGCAGGAAATGAAGCACATCCTCACCAAGTGTGAAGAAGCCGGCAATGACCGCCTTGTGCTGTGCGAGCGCGGTTCGTCCTTCGGTTACAACAATCTGGTAGTCGACATGCTTGGCTTCGGCATTATGAAGCAGTTCGAGTACCCGGTGTTCTTCGACGTGACCCATGCCCTGCAGATGCCGGGTGGTCGCAGTGACTCGGCCGGCGGTCGCCGGGCACAGGTCACCGATCTGGCCAAGGCGGGCATGAGCCAGGGCCTGGCGGGTCTGTTCCTCGAAGCGCACCCCGATCCTGACAACGCCAAGTGCGACGGCCCCTGCGCCCTGCGCCTGGACAAGCTGGAGCCGTTCCTTGCCCAGTTGAAGGCCCTTGACGATCTGGTCAAGAGCTTCCCGGTGCTGGAAACGGCTTGAGCCGCTACCGCTTTCACCCGATTGACCCGATATACGGAGCTAGCAAGTAAAGATGGCAAAAATCATTGATATCAAGGGCCGTGAGGTTCTGGACTCGCGCGGTAACCCGACCGTTGAAGCGGACGTAATTCTGGAAGGCGGCATCATGGGCAGCGCCTGTGCACCCTCCGGCGCCTCTACCGGTTCGCGCGAAGCACTGGAACTGCGTGATGGCGACAAGAGCCGTTACCTCGGCAAGGGCGTGCTCAAGGCCGTCGCCAATATCAATGGCCCCATCCGTGAGCTGCTGGTTGGTCGTGATGCCAGCGCTCAGGCTGACCTGGATCGCGCCATGATCGAACTGGACGGCACCGAAAACAAGGCCAAGCTGGGCGCCAACGCGATCCTCGCCGTTTCCCTGGCGGCAGCCAAGGCGGCTGCCCAGGCCAAGGGCGTGCCGCTGTACGCGCACATTGCCGACCTGAACGGTACCCCCGGTGTCTACTCCATGCCGGTACCGATGATGAACATCATCAACGGCGGTGAGCACGCCGACAACAACGTCGACATCCAGGAGTTCATGGTTCAGCCGGTTGGCGCCAAGAACTTCGCCGATGCGCTGCGCATGGGTGCCGAGATTTTCCATCACCTCAAAGCGGTTCTGAAGGCCCGTGGTCTGAACACCGCAGTCGGTGACGAAGGCGGCTTTGCGCCGAACCTGGCGTCCAACGAAGACGCGCTGGCAGCCATCGCCGAGGCCGTTGCAAACGCCGGTTACACCCTGGGTGACGACGTCACTCTGGCACTGGACTGCGCTTCCAGCGAGTTCTACAAGGACGGCAAATACGACCTGGCCGGCGAAGGCAAGGTGTTCGATGCGGCCGGTTTTGCCGACTACCTGGCTGGCCTGACCCAGCGCTATCCGATCATCTCCATCGAAGACGGCATGGACGAGTCCGACTGGGCTGGCTGGAAAGTCCTGACCGACAAGATCGGCGAGAAGGTGCAGCTGGTTGGTGACGACCTGTTCGTGACCAACACCAAGATTCTCAAGCGCGGTATCGACGAGAAGATCGGCAACTCCATCCTGATCAAGTTCAACCAGATCGGTTCGCTGACCGAGACCCTGGAAGCGATCCAGATGGCCAAGGCTGCCGGCTTTACCGCCGTCATCTCGCACCGCTCCGGTGAAACCGAAGACAGCACCATCGCCGACCTGGCTGTGGGTACCGCTGCCGGTCAGATCAAGACCGGTTCGCTGTGCCGTTCCGACCGCGTATCCAAGTACAACCAGCTGCTGCGTATCGAAGAGCAACTGGGTGACAAGGCGCCCTACAAGGGTCGCGCCGAGTTCCGCGGCTGATCGGTCTGGCGGGTACGCGTGAGCGTACCCGCCGTTCCTTGACAGGAGCATCCGGCTTGAAATGGCTCTGGCTCATTGCGCTGTCGCTGCTGGCGGCGATGCAGTACCGACTCTGGGTCGGCGAGGGCAGTCTTGCCCACGTTTCCCAGCTCAAGCAGCAGATTGCCGAGCAGCAGCGCGAGAACGAGCAGCTGCTGGAGCGTAATCGTGTGCTGACGGCAGAGGTCATTGAACTCAAGCAGGGGCTGGAAACCGTCGAAGAGCGTGCCCGTCATGAGCTGGGCATGGTCAAGCAGGGCGAGACCCTGTTCCAACTGAGCGACCAATGAGCGTCGCTACACCCGATTTCTGGGTCGTTCTGCCCGCCGCCGGTGTCGGCGCGCGCATGCAGGCAGACCGTCCGAAGCAATACCTTCTCTGGGGTGAGCGCACCCTGATCGAACACACCCTGGCCTGCTTCCTGGATCAACCGTGGCTGCGCGGGTTGGTGGTGTCCCTCTCTGCAGATGATGGCTGGTGGCCGACGCTGCCCTGCGCGCAGGATGCGCGTATCACCCGTGCAGTCGGCGGCCGCGAGCGTGCCGACTCGGTACTCAATGGCCTGATTGCGTTGCGCGAGCTGGGCGCGACCGATGACGACTGGGTGCTGGTGCACGACGCGGCTCGCCCCAATCTCGCCGATAGCGACCTGCACAAGCTGCTCAGCACGTTAGCCGATGATCCGGTCGGTGGACTACTGGCTGTACCGGTGCGCGATACTCTCAAGCAGATCGGTCCGGATGGCCGGGTGTCATCAACACCCGATCGCAGCCTGTTCTGGCAGGCTTACACGCCACAGATGTTTCGTCTCGGGCCATTGCAGCAGGCGCTGGCCGAGGCGCTGGCCGCTGGCGCCCGGATTACCGATGAGGCCTCGGCGATGGAGTGGGTCGGTCAGGCACCGCTGCTGGTGGAAGGCCGTGCCGACAATCTGAAAATTACCCGCCCCGAAGATCTGGAGTGGCTGCGTCAGCGCGAGCGCTGATGTTGACACGCTTGCGCCAAATCAGTGGTTACGCTGTGCCGTCAGTCAGGCCAAGGCCCTGCTGCAGTGCGCAGTTGGCTGCGGTGACCACCCAGCCCTGTTGTTCGGCAAACGCCTCGCTAAGCAGCAGGCCCCCCGTTGGCTGGGCGACCAGCTCGCCGCGTTGCAGATGATATAGCTCGCCGGTGGGTTCGCCGTTGCGGTATTCGGCCAGAAACAGGTCCGGTTGCTGGTGGTCAACCCGGGCGATCAGTTCCCTGCTGTCCGGATCAAGATATTCGTCGGCATGCAAGAGCGAAGGGGCGTCTATGTCGTCCGGCAGAGCAAGCTGCATCTGGTAGACCAGTTGCAGCGAACTGGTCGGCAAGTGGACGTATGCCCGTGGGCGCTCAAGCAGGTTCAGCTCACGGCAGAGCACCGGCCTGGTATTTCCGGCACGTGCGCCAAGGGTGAAATGGCGTTCACTGTCCAATGGCAGGCTCTCTGCATAGGGCGTTGGCAGCCAGGTATCCTGATAGCGCCCCTGCAGCCAGCCGCTTCGGGTCTCGATCAGCAATTCCTCGGCGATCTCGGTCATGACGGTCAACAGTGGCACGCGCAGTTCGTGGGAAGGAACGTAGCCGGACAACAGTTTCAGAACCTGGTCGCCATGGTCCGGCCGGTCCTGACGTACCAGCAGGCGGAAATCCCGCTGCTGCCAGTGCAGATACAGATCGACCGAGACCCCCAGGTTGGCCAGAACGACATTGAAGTGGTTGGGATCGCTGAGCTGGAGCTGGAGCGGGACGCGACGCTCCTGTATCTGGGCAAAACTCAAAGGGCTGCCGGTTGGTTCGTAGCGTAATACCTCTGCACTGGCGGTAACCGCGATGGCCTGGGTCTTGAATGCGACGGGGTTTTTCCGGGCAACGATTTGAGTCATGCCTTACTCCATGCTGGATAGTACCGACAGGGCCGCGCTGACATTCTGCGCAAGGTGGCTGGGGGTTATGGTGCCGATAATCGCGCTGGTCACGCCGGGGTGCCCGAGAACCAACTCCAGGCTCTTGCGTACCGGGTCCTCGCCATTCAGGCAGACGTGTCCGCTGGCCAGCGCTTTTTTGATCAGAATGCCCTTGTTGTGTTGCAGGGCGAAGTCGAGCACCTCGCGCTCTGCCTGTTCGCGCAGGTTGTAGGTCACCATGGCGCAATCGCCCTGCTGCAGGGCACGCAGACCACCGGCTACCGTCTTGCCGGAGAACCCGTAGGCGAGAATCAGGCCTTCCTGCTTGAGTTGGGCCAGCGTCGGGTAGACCTCCTGATCCAGCACCTCAAGATCGTTGCCGTCCGAGTGCACCAGTACCAGGTCCAGTCGATCGGTGCCCAGGCGCTGCAGTGACCGTTCTACCGAATGGCGGGTATGTTTGGCCGAGAAATCAAAATGCGACTGGCCTTCGACAAACTCCTCGCCAACCTTGCTGCAGATGATCCAGTTGTCCCGCTGGCCCTTGAGCAGCGGGCCAAGGCGGTGCTCGCTGGTGCCGTAGGCCGGCGCGGTGTCCAGCAGGTTGATGCCCAGATCATGTGCGAGCGCGAGCAGGTTGCGCACAGCGTCGTCGTCTGGCAAGTCGAAACCGTTCGGATACTTTACGCCCTGATTACGGCCGATCTTGACGGTACCCAGCCCGAGGGGAGACAGGCGCAGGCCGGTGTCTCCCAGGGTGCGGTAGAAGGGGTGCAGGGTACTCATTGGAAGCAGGCGTCCCAAAGCGGTGCTGCCACACGTGGGCGCGGCAGGTCTGGCGGCAGCGGTGGATGCCCAGTCGATGTTACCTGCTGGCGGGTCAGTTCCTGCATTACCAGATCGCTCAGATTGGGTGCCAGGGCCAGCTTGGTCGGCCAGCTGATCAGCGCGTTGTGGCAGGCTTGAACGTAGGCGTTATCGGGGCGTACCAGCCCGCTCTGGGCCGGCTCGGCCCGGTTGACCGGCAGGGTGGTCCACTGGCACGCGCTTAGGTCGATCCACGGCAGCAGCTCACGGAGTTCGCGGCGAGCCTGGTCGATCAACTGGTCCGGTGCTTGATTGACCCCTTGCTCTGCGAGGTCGCCACCCAGATACCAGCACCACTGGCCGTCTTCACAGGGGTGAGTGGTGACGGTCAGGCGCGGCTTGGGGCTGGCGCCGAGACAGTGGGCATACAGGGGTGGCAGATCCGGGCCCTTGACCAGCACCATTTGCAGCGGGCGACGCTGCATTGCCGGCTCGCTGACGCCCCAGTCCTGCAGCAGGCCTTCGGTACCTTCACCGGCGGTAAGCACATAACGGCTCGCGCGAACCCGTGTGCCGGCCAGCTGAATCCCGGCTATCTCGCCGCTGTCGTCACGCAGGATGTGTGGGTTATTGTCGCTGATCAGGCTGTCGCCCGAGAGCTCTGCCAGACGCTGGATGACATCCGGCACGTCCAGTACCAGCTCACCGAGCTGATACACCTTGCCCTTGAAACCCGGGTTGTTGAATACGGTGGGTAACGCCTTGCCCTTGATCTGATCCACCCGCCCGCGCAGGGCCTTGCTGGCAAAAAAACCGGCCAGATTGCTGATCAGGCTGCCGGGTGACCACAGATAATGGTGCTGGGAAAGCACCCGCACGCCACTCAGATCCAGTTCGCCTTCGCCGGTCAGGCACTGCCGCCAGCGGTTGGGCATGTCGGCGATCGCCTCCGTTGCGGCGTTGAGCTTGCCACCGAGTGCATACTTGATACCGCCATGGATGATGCCCTGTGACTTGACGCTCTGACCGCCTCCCAGGGCGCCACGCTCAATCAGCACGGTATGATAGCCAGCCTTGCGCAGGCGCGCGTTGAGCCATAGTCCGGCGACGCCGCCGCCGATAATGCAGATGTCAGTATCCAGGGTTGTACTCATGTGCTCCCGCAGCTCTGGTTAAAAAGGCTCCCTAGTATAGTCACTGGGGGCCTGCCTGGTCACATCTGTTACCCTAGGAGCCAGCGCTGTTTTAGCGCAGCCCTTACCGGACGCCTAGCTGCTACAGGATGCTTTCATGGCCCGTCGTCTCTATACCCTGTTTTTCTTCCTTTGCCTGCCGCTGATTTTGTTGCGTCTGCTGTATCGCGCGATCAAGGCGCCTGCCTATGCCCGCCGCTGGGCCGAACGTTTTGCTCTGGGAGGCGATGTGCGCAGCGGCGGAATCTGGGTGCACGCGGTGTCGGTCGGCGAGAGTATTGCCGCCGCGCCCATGGTGCGTGAATTGCTCAAGCGGTATCCGGCGCTGCCGATCACCGTCACCTGCATGACGCCGACCGGTTCCGAGCAGATCCGCAAGCTGTTCGGCGGTCAGGTTGGTCACGCCTATCTGCCCTATGACCTGCCGTGGCTGCAGCGTCGGTTATTGCGCCGGCTGCAGCCAAAGATCGGCATCATCATGGAAACCGAGCTGTGGCCGAATCTGGTGGCCGAGGCCGGGCGCGCAAGGGTGCCATTGGTGCTGGCCAATGCGCGGCTGTCGGCTCGCTCCGCCCGTGGCTATCAGCGGGTAGGCGCGCTGGTTCGGCCAATGTTTGCGGCGCTGGACTGGGTTGCCGTGCAGAGCCAGGCCGAGGCTCTGCGTTTTATCGAGCTGGGTGTGGGGCGCGAGCAGATGCAGGTGACTGGCAGCATCAAGTTCGATTTTCGTCCCGATCCGCAGCAGGTGCAGCAGGCGCAGGAGCTGCGCGCGCGCTGGGGCAGCGACCGCCCGGTATGGATTGCGGCCAGCACCCATGCTGGTGAGGATGAGCAGGTGCTGCGAGCGCATCGTCAGGTACTGGATACGCTGCCCGATGCGCTGCTGATTCTGGTGCCGAGGCATCCCGAGCGCTTTGATTCGGTCGCGCGCCAGGTCAGTGAGACGGGTTTCGGTATGGTACGGCGCAGCAGTGGTGCGCTGCCGGCTGCTGACCAGCAGGTGCTGGTTGGCGACACCATGGGCGAGCTGGTGTTTCTCTACGCCTGTGCTGATCTGGCGTTTGTCGGCGGCTCTCTGGTGCCGAACGGCGGTCACAACTATCTTGAGCCGGCGGCACTGGGGCTGCCGGTGTTGTCCGGGCCGCACCGCTTCAATTTCACCGAAATCAGCGAGTTGCTTGAAGGCGCAGGCGCCCTGCAGGTGGTCGCTGACGAGACAGCTCTGGCGGTCGCTGTACAGCAATGGTTGCAGGACAGCCCTGCGCGTCAGCGCGCGGGCCAGGCCGGGCAGGCAGTAGTGGCTGACAATCAGGGGGCGCTGGAGCGCTTGCTGCAGGGGATCGACCGGTTACTGCATTGAATGCTCAGAACAAACCAAAACAGCGCCCTCGGGCGCTGTTTTGGTTTTCGTGCTCCGCGTTCAGAACGTGCTGCTGTCGCCGTTGGCTGGCATGGCAGGCGGCTGCGGCTGGCCGCCCATCGACATCTGCCGGGCTTCCTCTTCGGTTGTCTGCGGGATGAAGTCCCGATCCGGGTCGTAGTTCGGGTTCAGCCACTGTGACAGGTCCTGCAGATCCTGCGGGCTGAGTGTACCGGCCGCCTGCTTCAGGCTGAGGTTGTTGATGATGTAGTTGTAGCGCACGGTGTTGTAGTCGCGCACGGTGCGGAACAGGTTGCGCTGGGCTTCCAATACATCCACCACGTTGCGTGTGCCGACTTCGTAACCGGTCTGGGTGGCGTCGAGCGCGGCCTTGGCGGAGACGATGGCCTGACGCCGTGCGGCCACTTCATCAACGCTGGAGGTGACGGTGCGGTAGAGGTTGCGCGTGCTTTCCACAACCCGGCGCAGCTGCGCCTCGCTGCTCTGCTCGGCCTGGGTCAGGCGGTAGGTCGACTCGCGCACGCGGGAGGTGGTCAGGCCGCCGGTAAACAGCGGCATGCTCAGTTCCACGCCAAAGCTGGTCAACTCTGTATCGGTGCTGGCCTGACCGGTACCGGCGATGCTGGCGCCGCCGTTGCTGTAGCGCACAAAGGCATCGACGACCGGTGCATAGCCGGCCTTGCTGCTGCGCAGGCTGTCTTCGGCGCTGTCGATGGCGTAACGGCTGGCCTGCAGGGTCAGATTCTGTTCGGCGGCGGTTTCGACCCACTGCTGCATGCTGGCCGGTGTCGGCGGCAGGATCGGCAGCTCGTGGCTAATGCCGTACAGGCTGTCGTAGTCCTGAGTGGTCAGACGGGTCAGCGCCTGGTAGCTGACGTCCAGATTGGTCTGGGCGGTCAGGCGCGCTGCGCGGGCGCTGTCGTATCCCGCCTGTGCCTCGAGGACGTCGGTGCGTGCGGACAGGCCGACTTCAAAACGCTCCCGTGCCTGCTCCAGCTGGCGGGAAAAGGCTTTTTCCTCGGCTTTTGCCGTTGCCAGGTTGTCTGAAGCGCGCAGGACGTTGAAGTAGGCCTGGGAGACCTCAAGGATCAGGTTCTGCTGGGTCGCCGAGAACTCCAGCTGGGCCTGCTGACTCACCGACTTAGCGGCCTGGTAGCTGAACCAGCGGTCAGCCCGGAACAGGGGTTGGGTAAGGCTGGCCTGATAGTAGTGGTTGGAGTATTCGTCGCCGCCTACGTTATCAATGTCGAGGTCCTGGCGTGAGGCGCCGGCGGCGACGCCGAGGTTGGGCAGCAGCTGCGAGCGGGCCTGGGGCAGGGCTTCCTGACGGGCCAGTGCATCCGCTTGTGCTGCGGCCAGGTCAGCGCTGTTGAGCACCGCCTGCTGGTAAACGGTCATCAGATCGGTATTGGCAGCGGCGTGAGCGGAAGCTCCGGCCAGCAGCAGTGCAACGGTAAGCGGACGCAACATGCACGAATCCTTCGCATGAGAGGAGGTCAGGCAAGGCTAAAAGGGTCGGGGGCCGGGGTCAAGCGGCTTTGGGGAACACAATTGGGAACAATCTGTTGTTGCGACTTTTGCTGACGTTTTCGCGGATTTTGTCAGCCATCACGGGCGCTTTGATCTGCGTGTCGGGAAGGGATATCTGTCGTGGGCTTGAGACGGTAACAGCATATCTCTAGACTGTGCGGACATCTTGACGGGGTGCTGCCTGCTTGCAGGGGGCTGAGATGATACCCGTTGAACCTGAACCGGTTAGTACCGGCGTAGGAATCGAGATCGATCGCAGGCTTCAGTCCGTCCGGGCTGGGGTGGTCGTGGTCATTCGGTTCCCTGCGCACCTCAACGCAGTGGAGCACAATAATGAACAGCACGTTGCCTGATACCGCCATCGCCACCTCTGGTGCCGACAGCGCCGCCACCCAGCCTTTCCCCAATTCCCGCAAGGTCTACCTGACCGGCTCGCGCCCGGATATCCGCGTACCCATGCGGGAAATCAGCCTGGCCGACACGCCAACCGACTTTGGTGGCGAGGCCAACGCACCGGTGCTGGTCTATGACACCTCTGGCCCCTATACCGATCCGGGTGTCAGCATCGATTTGCGCGCGGGGCTTGCCGATGTGCGCAGTGCCTGGATCAACGAACGTGGTGATACAGAAGTGTTGCCGGGGCTGACGTCCGAGTTTGGCGCCGCGCGTCTGGCTGACCCGTCACTCGACCATATGCGTTTTGCCCACGTGCGCACGCCGCGCCGCGCCAGGGCCGGCTGCAACGTGACGCAGATGCACTACGCCCGCCGCGGCATCATTACGCCGGAAATGGAGTTCGTCGCGATTCGCGAGAATATGAAGCTGCAGCAGGCGCGTGATGCGGGGCTGCTCAAGGATCAGCATGCCGGTCACAGTTTCGGCGCAAGTATTCCGAAGGAAATTACCCCCGAGTTCGTGCGCGAAGAGATCGCCCGTGGTCGAGCGATTATCCCGGCCAACATCAACCACCCGGAACTGGAGCCGATGATCATCGGCCGCAACTTCCTGGTAAAGATCAACGGCAATATCGGTAACTCGGCCCTGGGCTCCTCCATCGAGGAGGAGGTCGAGAAGATGACCTGGGGTATTCGCTGGGGCTCCGACACGGTAATGGACCTGTCGACCGGCAAGAATATTCACGAAACCCGCGAGTGGATCATCCGTAACTCGCCGGTGCCGATTGGCACCGTGCCGATCTATCAGGCGCTGGAGAAGGTTGGCGGCGTGGCCGAAGACCTGACCTGGGACATCTTCCGCGACACGCTGATCGAACAGGCTGAACAGGGCGTGGATTACTTCACCATTCACGCTGGCGTGTTGCTGCGCTATGTGCCGATGACCGCCAAACGGGTCACCGGCATCGTGTCGCGCGGTGGCTCGATCATGGCCAAGTGGTGTCTGGCGCACCACAAAGAGAATTTCCTCTATACCCACTTCGAGGACATCTGCGAAATCATGAAGGCCTACGACGTCAGCTTCTCGCTCGGCGATGGCCTGCGTCCCGGCTCCATTGCCGATGCCAACGACGAAGCCCAGTTCGGCGAGCTGGAAACCCTGGGCGAGCTGACCAAGATCGCCTGGAAGCACGATGTGCAGGTCATGATCGAAGGTCCGGGCCACGTGCCGATGCAACTGATCAAGGAGAACATGGACAAGCAGCTGGAGTGCTGCGATGAGGCACCGTTCTACACCCTGGGTCCGTTGACGACCGACATAGCTCCCGGCTACGACCACATCACCAGCGGTATCGGTGCGGCGATGATCGGCTGGTTCGGCTGCGCCATGCTGTGCTATGTAACGCCCAAGGAACACCTGGGGCTGCCGAATCGGGATGACGTCAAGACCGGCATCATTACCTACAAGATCGCCGCCCACGCTGCCGATCTCGCCAAGGGGCACCCGGGCGCGCAGATTCGTGACAACGCCCTGAGCAAGGCGCGCTTCGAGTTTCGCTGGGAAGATCAGTTCAACCTGGGTCTGGATCCGGATACCGCGCGTGCCTTCCACGATGAAACGCTGCCGAAGGAGTCGGCCAAGGTGGCGCACTTCTGCTCGATGTGCGGCCCCAAGTTCTGCTCTATGAAGATCACCCAGGAAGTGCGCGAATACGCAGCCGAACAGCGTATTGCTGCGGTTGATCTGGCGGTTGAAGAGGGCATGAAGGCCAAGTCGCAGGAGTTTCGCACTACCGGATCGCAGCTCTACCACAAGCTCTAGCAAGTCAGTGCGGCGAGGGTTCTGGCACGTCTGAACCCTTGCCGTTGCCCCGAAAGATATGCGAGCTTAGACGCTCGGCAGCCGATCCTGCTCCGTTATGGATATGCCTGATCTGCTGCGATTCGTTTCCTTTGGGGGTATTGCCTTGTCCTTTACGCGTGCCGACGTGGAGATCATCAGCCGGGAAGATGGCTTCCGTGGTTTCTATCGCCTGGATGTCCTGCAGCTGCGCCATCGTCTGTTCGACGGTGGCTGGGGCCCGGTACTGCGCCGTGAGCTGTTCGTGCGCCACGACGCTGTCTGTGTGTTGCCCTACGACCCCTGGCTGGATCAGCTGGTGCTGATCGAGCAGGTGCGGGTGGGTGCGCTGGAAAAAAGTGACAGTCCGTGGATGCTGGAGCTGGTCGCCGGCCTGATCGATACCGATGAGGCGCCGGAGCAGGTCGCTCACCGCGAAGCGCAGGAAGAGGCCGGTTTGACGCTGCTGTCTCTGCACCCCATTACCCGCTATTTCCCGTCCCCCGGCGGCAGTGACGAGCGTGTGTATCTGTATTGTGCGCTGGTCGACAGTCGTGGTGCGGGCGGTATTCACGGATTGGCCGAGGAAGGCGAGGATATTCGCGTCAGCCTGTGGCCGCGGGCCGAGGCCATTGCCGCGGTTGAGGATGGCCGGATCGACAATGCCGCCAGCATCATCGCGCTGCAGTGGCTGCAGCTGCATGCCGAGCGCTTGCGCGCCGAGGCGGGGCCCCAGCCATGATGACCTTGCGCAAGCCCCGTTATCACGTTGACCTGATTGGCCTGCAGGCGCTGTGCGAGAGCAATTACTGGAAGCTGCTGAAGCTGATGCCGCGTATGCACGAGGAGGATGAGCACCGCATTGTGGTCGATGCTGGCGATGGTGCGGTTCAGGCGCTGGTCATGCGCGTGCTTGAGCGTTGCCCCTATACCTCGACGCTGCAGCTGTTTCACGAGCGGCGGCACGAGTGGGTAACACCGCCGAGTATGGAAGTTCGGCTTTATCACGATGCGGGCCTGGCGGAGGTGGTTGCGGCCTATAACAGTCGCCGGTTTCGGGGGGTGTACCCCTATCCGAACGAGCAGATGTTGCAGCCGGACGAAAAGTTTCAGTTGAATCAGTTTCTCGGGGAGTGGCTGGGATACTGTCAGCGCAATGGACAAAGCGCGCAGCCGTTATCAATTGCCGGCCAGGGTCTGTGACCGAATCGCTGGATTCCTGTGGCGGCAACGGCCAAGATTGAGTGTAAACAAGGAGCGAGAAGTGGGGGCACGATGTCGTTAGGGGCGGATTTCGTCTGCGTGGTGCAGTTGACGGACAGTCACCTGTTTGCCGATGCGGGTGCTGACCTGCTGGGGCTGGATACGCACGCCAGTTTGAACGCTGTCATTGATATGGTGCTTGAACAGACACCCGAGATGGACGTGGTGCTGGCGACCGGGGACATAACCCAGGATGGCAGCGAAGATGCCTACCGTCGGTTTATCGCCGCCAGCCAGCGCCTGCCCGCACCCTGCTACTGGATTCCCGGCAATCACGATGACGCCGAATTGATGGCCGAGGTTGGAAGGCCTCTTGGCCTTAGCCGGCCCTGGGTTGACCTCGGCAACTGGCGAATTGTTCTGCTCGATACCAGTATTTCCGGTGCCGTGCCTGGCCGACTGGCAGCATCACAGCTCCAGATTGTGGATGACGCACTGGCGTCAGCAGACGAGCGCCACGTCATGGTTTGTCTGCATCACCAGCCGGTCGACATCGGCAGCGACTGGATGGCGCCGATCGGGCTGCTCAATCCGCAGGACTTGCTGGGCCGTATCCAGCATCGCCCCGAGGTAAAGGTGGTGCTTTGGGGCCATATTCACCAGCAGTTCGACCAGCAGCTTGGTCATTTGCGTCTGCTGGCCACGCCTTCCACCTGCGTCCAGTTTGCCGCGGGCAGCAGCGATTTTGCTACTGATACGCTGGCGCCTGGTTATCGTTGGCTGCGTCTGTACGACGACGGTCGTATCGAAACGGCTGTTCGCCGCCTTCCGGAAGGCCTGTTTTTGCCTGAGCCGGGAGCAGTGGGCTATTGAGTTGCAGCCGCACTGACGGTGGCAGGCAGTCCGCTCGCCGGATACTATGTGACCCCATGCAAGCTCACTCCGATGGCCGGCGTCAGTCAGTCAGGCAGGCGGGTGGGCGTTGAAGAAATTCAAGAAGGATACCTGCTCACACCATGTCAGATTCGACCTATAACGCGGATGCGCTTGAAGTACTCAGCGGTCTCGATCCGGTGCGCCGCCGACCGGGCATGTACACCGACACCACGCGTCCCAACCACCTGGCGCAGGAAGTCATCGACAACAGTGTCGACGAGGCACTCGCCGGGCATGCCCGCAGCATCAGTGTGGTACTGCATCAGGACAATTCGCTTGAGGTCAGCGATGATGGTCGCGGCATGCCGGTGGATATTCATCCTGAGGAGGGCGTCTCGGGTGTTGAGCTGATCCTTACCCGCCTGCATGCCGGCGGCAAGTTCTCGAACAAGAACTACCAGTTCTCCGGCGGTTTGCACGGGGTTGGTATCTCGGTGGTCAACGCGCTTTCGCTGCGGGTTGAGGTCCGGGTCAAGCGCGATGGACAGGAATACGCCATGGCGTTCGAGAATGGCGAAAAGGTCCGTGAGCTGGAGGTCATCGGTACCGTCGGCAAGCGCAATACCGGCACCACGGTCATCTTCTGGCCGGATGCCAAATATTTCGATTCCCCCAAATTCAGCATCAGCCGGCTCAAGCATCTGCTCAAGGCCAAGGCTGTACTGTGCCCGGGCCTCAAGGTCGACTTTGACGACCGTCAGGCCGGGGAAAAGATCAGCTGGTACTACGAAGACGGTCTGCGCGATTACCTGGTCGACAGCTGCGCCGAATGGCCAAAACTGCCGGAAGAACCTTTCGCCGGCAGTTTCAGTGCCAAGCAGGAGGCGGTGGACTGGGCCGTGTTCTGGTTGCCCGAAGGCGGTGAGTTGGTCCAGGAAAGCTACGTCAACCTGATCCCGACCGCCCAGGGCGGCACCCACGTCAATGGCCTTCGCGCAGGGTTGCTTGAAGCGATTCGCGAGTTCTGCGAATTCCGCAACCTGCTGCCGCGTGGTCTGAAGCTGGCGCCGGAGGATATCTGGGAGCGGGTCAGCTATGTGCTGTCACTGAAAATGGCCGAGGCGCAGTTCTCCGGCCAGACCAAGGAGCGACTGTCGTCCCGTGAGTCGGCTGCCTTCGTATCAGGCGTCGTCAAGGATGCCTTCAGTCTGTGGCTGAATCAGCACGCAGAGATCGGTCAGCAGATCGCCGAGATGGCGATCAGCCATGCCGGGCGTCGGCTCAAGGCAGGCAAGAAGATCGAGCGCAAGCGCATTACCCAGGGGCCTGCCCTGCCGGGCAAGCTGGCGGACTGCGTCGGGCAGGACAGCAAGCGCTCGGAGCTGTTTCTGGTGGAAGGTGATTCCGCCGGCGGTAGCGCAAAGCAGGCGCGAGACAAGGAGTTTCAGGCCATCATGCCGCTGCGCGGCAAGATTCTGAATACCTGGGAAGTGGAATCCAGTGAGGTGCTGGGCTCGCAGGAAGTGCACGACATTGCGGTTGCCATCGGGGTTGATCCGGGCGCGGCCAGTCTCGAGCAACTGCGCTATGGCAAGATCTGTATCCTCGCCGACGCGGACTCGGACGGCCTGCACATCGCGACGTTGCTGTGTGCCTTGTTCGTCCGTCATTTCCGCCCGCTGGTTGAAGCCGGTCATGTTTTTGTGGCCATGCCGCCGCTCTATCGTATCGACATCGGCAAGGATGTTTACTACGCACTGGATGATGCCGAAAAGCAGGGCATCCTCGACCGTATCGAAGCCGAGGGCAAGCGCGGCAAGATTCAGGTTACGCGCTTCAAGGGCCTGGGCGAAATGAACCCCTTGCAGCTGCGCGAAACCACCATGGCGCCGGAAACCCGCCGACTGGTGCAGCTGACCGTCGATGAGACGCAGGATACAGAGCAGTTGATGGACATGCTGTTGGCCAAAAAGCGCTCCTCCGACCGTAAGGTCTGGCTCGAGAGTAAGGGCAATCTGGCTGAGGTGCTGCTTTGATGAGTGGCATCCGTCTGCGCCTGCTTGGCGCATTCCTGATGGCAGTCAGCGGTGCTGCGCTGGCATTTGAGCGCGCCCCGGAGTTGCAGCTGGAGTCTGCCTTGCCGCTGGATGGCATGCCGCGTGGCAATCTGTCTGCACTGCAGCGCTGCGACGGGCGCTTGCTGGCTGTATCTGATCGCGAAGATAGCAGTCTGTTTGTGCTGCAACGTGCCGAAGACAGCTACCAGGCTGAGGTTGAAGCGTTTTTGCTGCCGGCACAAGCGCCTTCGATGCTGCCTGTGCAACTGCTTGCAGGTGCCTGGTTGCGCGGTCTGAGTGGCCCGGCACTGGATTTCGAGGGTCTGGCGTGCGACAGCGAGGGCAACCGCTATCTGGTGAGCGAAAGCCAGTTGGGGGTGTTGCGTCTGCCGCCGTCGGCTGAGCAAGCGGTGACCGGTGAATGGCTGACGCTGGATGCGACCGTTTACACCGAAGGTGAGGCGCGTGGCTTATGGCAGCAGATAAACGCGCTGGCTGAAGGCATCGCGGTTGACGCCGAGGCTGGAACCCTTTGGCTCGCTGCCGAGCGCCAGGCGCGGGGCCTGATCAAGTTGCAACGTCAGGGCGATGAATGGAAATGCCCGCTGGCCGGTTGTGTCCTGCTGGCGGAGCGTCGATTCCTGCCAACCGAGCCCTTTGGTCCCGGTATTTTGAATCGAGAAGTGATGCCGGTGGATTTTTCTGATCTGGTGTTCTGGCAGGGGCGGCTGTGGACGCTGGAGCGCAATGCGCATCAGGTCTGCCGCCGCAATCCGCTATCGGGCAAGCGTGAGCGCTGCTGGTCCTTTGCCCAGAGCGTTTTGGTCGAACCGTATTTCTATCCGGACGCTCCCTTCGGATTGGCCGAAGCGCTTCTGATCAGCGATGACGGCATCATCATCGGTCTGGATAACAACGGCCGGGCGCGTCCGGATGGTGATAAGCGGCCCTGGTTGTTCCACTTTGCTCTGCCTGACGACTGGCGTGAGGGCTATCAGCCGTGACCGAGCCGTTGCCACCCTCACAGCGCAAGCTGGGGACCGGGATGATGATTCTGGCCTGGGTGGCCGGGCTGCTGCTGGCGGCCTACTGGTTCAGCAGCGTGGAAGAGCGTCAGCGCAATCCCAATCAGCGACCGGCATCGAGTCAGTTGGGCAATGCCGTGGAAGTGAGGCTGGAGCCGAACAGGCAGGGGCACTATCTGCTCATCGGTCAGATCAACCGCAAGGCGGTGACCCTGCTGGTTGATACCGGTGCCAGTTTTGTCGCCGTTCCTGCCGCGCTGGCTGACGAGCTGGGGTTGCCACGTGGTCGGCAGTTCATGGTCGATACCGCCAACGGCACCGCCGAGGGCTACGCCACGCGGCTGCAGACGCTTCAGCTGGGCGACATTCTGTTGCACGACGTCGAGGCCGGTATCGTGCCCGGTATGGCGGGTGAAGAGGTATTGCTGGGCATGAGCGCCCTCAGGCAACTGGATTTTCGTTCGCAGGGCGGTGATCTGCTGCTGCGACAGTATCAATGAGTTATCTGGCAGGCAGGGCAATGCGCGCTGCCGCCTGTGTGGAGAACAAGCATGAGTGATGCACTGGATCTGAGCCTGGACGGTATTGAGCGACGTTCGCTGGCGTCCTTTACCGAGGAGGCTTACCTCAACTATTCCATGTACGTCATCATGGATCGGGCGCTGCCGCATATCGGCGACGGCCTCAAGCCGGTGCAGCGCCGTATCGTCTATGCGATGAGTGAGCTGGGGCTGTCAGCCAGCTCCAAGCACAAGAAATCGGCACGTACCGTTGGCGACGTACTGGGCAAGTACCATCCGCATGGCGATTCAGCCTGCTATGAAGCCATGGTGCTGATGGCCCAGCCATTTTCCTACCGTTACCCGCTGGTGGATGGTCAGGGCAACTGGGGTGCGCCGGACGATCCCAAGTCGTTTGCCGCGATGCGCTACACCGAGGCCCGTCTGGCGCGCTACAGCGAGGTATTGCTGACCGAATTGGGGCAGGGCACCGTCGACTGGCAACCCAACTTTGACGGCACAATGGATGAGCCCATGGTTCTTCCCGCACGGTTGCCGAACCTGCTGCTGAACGGCACCACCGGTATCGCCGTTGGCATGGCCACTGACATTCCGCCGCACAACCTGAAGGAAGTTGCCGCGGCCTGCATTCGTCTGCTGGACGATCCGGGCGCCGGCCTTGACGAGATTCTCGAGCATATACAGGGGCCTGACTTTCCGACCGAGGCGGAGATTATTACCCCTCGCCAGGAGCTGCTGAAGATGTACGCCAGCGGCCGCGGTTCGGTGCGTTGCCGCGCCGTCTGGAGCAGGGAAGACGGTGAGGTGGTTATCACCGCGCTGCCGCATCAGGTGTCCGGTGCCAAGGTACTCGAGCAGATTGCCGCGCAGATGCAGAACAAGAAGCTGCCGATGGTAGCTGACCTGCGTGATGAGTCCGATCATGAAAACCCGACGCGTATCGTGATCGTACCGCGCTCCAATCGGGTCGATCTGGACGATCTGATGCAGCATCTGTTTGCGACCACCGACCTTGAGCACAGTTATCGGGTCAACATGAACGTGATCGGCACCGACGGCAAGCCGGCGGTGAAGGACCTGTGGGGCATGCTCAGCGAATGGCTGGGTTTCCGGGTTGCCACGGTGCGTCGCCGTCTGCAATTCCGTCTGGACAAGGTACTGGCGCGTCTGCACCTGTTGGACGGTTTGCTGGTCGCCTTCCTCAATCTGGATGAAGTCATTCACATCATCCGCACGGAGGAGCATCCGAAGGCGGAACTGATTGCGCGCTTCGACTTGAGCGAGCTGCAGGCCGACTACATTCTTGACACCCGTCTGCGTCAGCTGGCGCGGCTGGAAGAAATGAAGATACGAGCCGAGCAGGACGCGCTGCGCGAAGAGCGCGACGAGTTGCAGAGCATTCTCGGCGACGAGCGCAAGCTGCGCACGCTGGTGCGCGACGAGCTGGCTGCCGATGCCCAGACTTATGGTGACGAGCGTCGCTCGCCGCTGGTTGAGCGTAAGGAAGCGCGTGCGCTGTCGGAAACCGAGCTGGTACCTTCCGAGCCGGTGACGGTGGTGCTGTCCGAGAAGGGCTGGGTGCGTTGTGCCAAGGGCCACGATGTGGATGGCACTGCGCTCAGTTACAAGGCGGGTGACGGCTTCCTAGCGCAGGCCAGTGGGCGGTCCAATCAGCAGACGGTATTCATCGACAGCACTGGTCGCAGTTACTCACTGTCGGCGCATACACTGCCGTCGGCGCGTGGCCAGGGTGAACCGCTGACCGGTCGCTTCAGTCCGCCGACCGGGGCAGGATTTGACGCGGTATTGATGCCGGATGAGCAGGGCTTGTATCTGCTGGCATCCGACGCCGGTTACGGCTTCCTGGTCAGGGGCGAGGACATGCTGGCCAAGAACAAGAACGGCAAGGCGTTGCTGAACATTCCGGACGGCGGTCGAATTCTGGCTCCGCAGCCGGTCCGCTATCCGCAAAGCAGTCACCTTGCTGCGGTATCCAATGAGGGGAGGCTGCTGGTATTTCCGCTCAAGGACCTGCCGCAGCTGTCCAAGGGTAAGGGTAACAAGATCATTTCGCTGCCTGCGGCGCGGGTGAAATCGCGTGAGGAGTTCGTTGCCGGGCTGGCGGTGTTGCCACCGGGTGCGCAGCTGGTCCTGACCGCCGGCAAGCGCACATTGACGCTGAAGGCGGCCGACCTTGAGCACTATAGCGGTGAGCGTGGCCGGCGCGGGAACAAGCTGCCTCGCGGCTTCCAGAAGGTTGATGCGGTTGCAGTAGAGCTGGGAGCTGCGGCAAGCAGTGAACCTGCCGCAGAGTAGCGAGGCTGGCGCCAGTGTCAGGACTGGCGCTGGTTGTACAGTGCGCTGAGCTGACGCTCAAGCAGCGACTGATAGGGCTCGAGCAGGCGTTCGATGCAGAAGGTGCCAGGCTGGCTTGCCAGACGCCGCGCCGATGCGCATTGCGACAGGCCTTCGCTGGCGGCCAGTTCGGCATCCACCAGCAGCAGGTTACGGCTGTGCTGCAGGTGTTCCATAACCTGCTGACAGGCCGAATGCTGCCCCAGGGCTTCATCGCTCATCCCTTCAAGGCCGGCCGCATGACCCAGCGCCAGTTGCAGATGCAGGGCGATACCGGTGTCGGCAATCTCGATCTGCAGATCATGGCCCAGCACGCGCAGCAGTTCGCCGCAGCACAGTCCGTGTTTCAGTTCTGATCCATCCCCTGTGCTATCTCGGAACAGTACGATACTGGTGCCATCGTGCAGGGTATGTTGTTCTCCACCGTAGAGTTGACAGGCATGCTGTACTTGCTGACGGTAGCGTTCCAGCAGTCTCATCAGGCGGTCGCGGGGCAGGCGGCGAAGGGCGTCGTGGTTACCCAGGCGCACTGCCAGCAAGCCCTGTTTCTGAAGCGGTGCTTCGGACTCTGCTTCGGTCTCGCTCTCTGTTTCCCCTGCAGTCTGCGCATGCTCGACGGCCTCGCCATCGCTGTCGCTCGTTGACTGCGAGTCTGCGGGTGCTTGCGGGCCGTCTGCGGCGTCATCGTCGTCCTGCGGCGCGTCAGGCACCAGTATCGGGATGGCACCGGTGTTGAGTGCGGGTGCGCTGGTAATCGGTGCCGGTTCGGTTAACGGCTCGGGCTCGGCTATTATTTCTGGCTCTGGCTCTGGCTCTGGCTCTGGCTCTGGCATCAGGCCGCGATTGTTGAGCAGCGTCCGTGACAGTTCACCCAGTTCATCGTTGCGTTTGCAGGCAGGTGCCGGGTAGACGGGGGTGCTGTCCCACAGCGCCAGGGCGTTGAGCTGACGCGCCAGTTCGCGGCCGCGATGCCAGGCGAAAAGCCCGGCGACGCAGCCAATCAGCAGTAGGCCCCAGATCAGGCGCTCCAGCATCAGGTTGGCGGGCTGGATAAATGGCGAGGCTGCCAGTGTCAGCTGGACCTGTCCGGTGAGCTGATCCTGCAGATGTATCGCCGCAATGTATTTCCCCTGGCCGGGTGCACGCTGCTGGCGGGGCGGTTCGCTGCCAGCCTCGGCGATCAGGCGATTGCTCGGTGAGTAGAGGCTGGCGTGGGCGATCATCGGGTTCTGGTTCCACTGGGCCAGCAGGATGTTGAGACTCAAGCGATCTTCCGCTGCCAGTGGCTCGGCGGCACTCGCCGCTATCTGGCGCGCCAGTGTGCTGCCAACGCGGTCGGCCTGCTGGGCGACATCCTGTTGTAACTGCACCTTGCCCAGCCAGAGGATGAGCGCCAGGATCAGGACCAGGGGCGCGACCACCATCAGCGGCATCGTGCCGGCCAGCGTCGGTGAGCGGCGGCGCAGGTTGGCATAGCAGCGCAGGAACAGATTGTCGTGGGATGGCGTCTTGTGGCTCAAAGCGGGACTCTATGGTTGCGCAGGTATGGATCTCGGGGGAGACGGGACATTGCCGGTTTCGCGAGTATAGCCATTCCCTATATGGGGCAAAAGGCTGATCTGTGAGGTGTTGGGCAAATGCGGGTAGAATAGGCGCCTCACTTTTAACTGGGAGCGAGCGTCTTGAAGGAAATCGTTCTGATCAACATCACCGGTCCTGATCGCCCGGGTCTTACCGCGGCCATCACCGGGCTGCTCGCCCGGGCGCAGGTCAATATTCTCGATATTGGTCAGGCGGTCATCCATGACACGCTGTCCTTCGGCATTCTGGTCGAGATCCCAGCCGATCACGGTAGTTCCGATGTGCTGAAAGAAGTGCTGTTCCGAGGCTACGAGCTGGATCAGCAGGTACGTTTTACCCCTGTCAGTGCGGACGAGTACAGCCGCTGGGTCACCGGGCAGGGCAAGGCGCGTCATATCGTAACCTTGCTGGCTCGCCGGGTAACTGCCGAGCACATTGCCCGGGTCAGCGAGATTACTGCGCGCTATGGCCTCAATATCGACCATATTGACCGTTTGTCCGGCCGTATCCCGGAGGGCTTGCCCGAGGATCAGGGCAAGGGCTGCATAGAGTTCTCGGTGCGCGGTGAGCCGGACGATCCGGCAGCGCTGCGTGCGGAGTTTCTTGCCATCGCCCAGGAGCTGAATGTCGATATCGCCTTCCAGCAGGACAGCATCTTCCGTCGCAACCGTCGTCTGGTCGTTTTCGACATGGACTCCACGCTGATTGATGCAGAGGTAATCGACGAGCTGGCCAAGGCGGCAGGCGTTGGCGAGGCAGTAGCGGAGATTACCGAACGGGCGATGCGTGGCGAGCTGGACTTTCGCGCCAGTTTTCGCGAGCGGATGGCCCTGCTCAAGGGGCTTCCGGTTTCTACCCTCGACAGCATTGCCGAATCGCTGCGGCTGACCGAGGGCGCCGAAACGCTGATTTCCCAGTTACGCCGGTTGGGCTACAAGACGGCCATCCTCTCCGGTGGCTTCAACTACTTTGCCGAGCGCCTGCAACAGCGTCTGGGTATCGATTATGTCTATGCCAATGCGCTGCCGGTAGAGGACGGGCTGGTCACCGGCGAGGTGCAGGAGCCGATTGTCGATGGTCAGCGCAAGGCCGAGTTGCTGCGTCAACTGGCCGCCAGGGAGGGAATCAGTCTGGAGCAGACTATCGCTGTGGGCGATGGGGCGAACGACCTGCCGATGCTGTCGATTGCCGGCCTGGGTGTCGCCTTCCGGGCCAAGCCGCTGGTCAAGCAATCGGCCAAGCAGGCGATTTCGACACTGGGGCTGGACGGCATCTTGTATCTGCTGGGCTTTCGCGACCGCGACGGCATGTAGCAGCGTGCACCGGGACCGTCCTGATGGCGGTGCCCGGTGCAGGGTCAGTCTGCGGAGAAGTCGTAGTTCATGCTGTCGCTGGGTGGCTGCAGGTAGTGGCCCTGAATGTAATTGGCACCTGCCTGCCAGAGGGTTGGCATCATGGCTGCGCTATCGACGTAGGGCACAATGGTCAGCTTGCCCTGGCTGTGCAGGGAGTTGATGATTCCCTTGAGCGTCTCTACGGCTTTCGGGTCGGACAGGTCGCGGGTGAATGAACCGTCGATTTTGATGTAGTCTGCGTGCACATGTTTCAGCGCCGCATACGGGTTTAGTGCGCCGCCAAAATGGCTGATCGAGACCCGGCAGTGCATGCGGTGCAGTGCCTCGGTATGCACCTTGGCCTGCTTGAGGTAGGTGTTTATATCGGCGTCATGGAACTGGAATATGATGGCGTCAGCCGGCAGCCTGGCTTCCTTCAGCTTGCCGGCAATCCATTCCACCATGTCCGCTTCCTGCAGGCTTGCCCCGCTCAGATTCAGAAGCAGGTGGGTGTCGGCGCCGCGTCCGCGATGATTGCTGAGGAGCTTGACTGCCTGGGTGATTACCCAGCGATCAATCTCCAGTGCCAGCCCGGCTTCCTGGGCCGCTGGCAGGAAGTCGGCCGCTGGTACTTCCTCGCCTTCATGGTTCAACAGGCGCAGGAAGGTCTCGTAGTTTTCCGCTTCGTCACCACGCAGGCTGATAATCGGCTGGAACAGCAGGCGGAAGCCGTTGGTTTCCAGGGTGTGTCTGATCAGGGCAATCAGGTTGCCGCGGTTGGCCTGCAGTGCCAGCTCTTCCAGCGGGTTGAACACCTTGATGCCGTTGCCGCCGCTGTTGCCCAGTTGCTCGGCGAGGCGGTGTGCGCGATCAATGGCTTCGACCGGATCGGCGTTGGTTTCGCTGATGGATGCGACACCCATGCTGACGGTCATCCGAACTGTCCGGCCGTTGGTTTCAAACAGATGGGTCTCGATCTTGGTTCGCAAGGCTTCGAGTTGCTCTGTGGCCGCCTCGGGCTCCTGGCCCTCAATGAGGATGCTGCAGACGTCGTCGGCGAAGCGCGCCATCAGGGTGTCTTCACTGAAATGGGTACGGAGCATCTGTGCCAGATCGGTCAGCAGCAGGTCGGCAGCGCCGATGCCAATGTCGGCTTGCAGACTGCTGAAGCCATCTATGCTCAGGTAGACGAGGGTACTTGGCTGACCTTGGCGAACGGCCTGGTCGCGCACGCTATCCAGTTGCTCCTGGAAGTAGGCGCGATTGAACATGCCGGTTACCAAGTCACGGCTGGCCATCTCCTTGAGTTTTTCCTCGAAGTCGCTGCTGGCCGTTTCTGCCCGGATGACGACCTGGGTGCAGGGTTCGCCGTCATAGCTGGCTGGAGAAAAGTTCAAGACCACCGGGAAGCGCTTGCCGCTGCTGTCCACTGCCTTGCAGCGAATCTCGTTCTGGCCACCCTGGCTGGCGTAGTGGCGAAGGAAATCCTTGAAGGCGCCCTGATCATCGCCATCGATAAGCCCCACCATCGGTTCTGCTGCCAGGTCATCCGGATCTTCATAGCCGAACAGCTCGCCGTAAGCACGGTTGGTATAGATATGCATGCCGTCATGCACGTAGGCGATGGCGTCCACGGAGCTGTCCAGCAACAGCTGGCAGCGCTTCTCGGCTTCGCGCAGGGTCTGTTCGACGATGCGACGTTGGCGGCGCGCATTCAGATTGGCCAGCTCGCGGTCGACGATCAGGGTCAGAAGTACGTCGGCATCATGCGGGACTGCGTCGGTCATGCCGCTGCGTAGCGCTTCGGTGCGCATTTCCAGATCAATTTCGGGCTTGAGCAGGATGAACGGGATGTCTCTGGATTGGCGTTTGATCAGGGTGATGGCGTCTTCCGCCGTCATGTAACTGGTTTCGGTCTGGGCCAGGCAGATATCCCAGTTCTGCTGCAGGCATTCCTGCAGATCTTCGATGGAGGTAACCCTGTGGGCGCGTGTGGCGTGGCCTGCATTACGCAGCAGACTGACCATACGCTCGGCATTGTTCTGGGAGTCGTCGAGGATCAGCAGCTTGATGGCTTGGTTGTCGTTGGCCATGGTCTTCCGGGGGGTGCAGGGCCGGTTTGAATGGCCCCTTACAGATCAAGGAATTTGAATCTACAGAGACTTCCAGAGTGAGTCAAAGTCATCCTCGGGGCCAGTGGTCAGAGATGCGCGCCCCGTCTCAGATTGGCTGGTCCCAGCGGTCTCCTGCTCGATCAGGTGATACTCGAACTGACTGAAACTGCCGGTCGCGCTGACGCGATTGCTCAGATTTGCCTTTTCGACCTTTCCGCCCTGCAGAATGTTGATCTTGCTGTTGACCTGAAATGGCAGACGCGGGGTGATGATGGTGGCCGGGCGGTCGATCGCTGTCACGGCGGGCAACAGCAGTGCACGCAGGTACTGGCTTGGTTCGCCCGTCTTGCGGATCAGCTTGGCGGCGCAGGGTATGCAGTGGGGTGCAATCAGTTCGATGCCCATCTGCGTGCCACCACCGCGAACCTGACGAATCCAGCGCACGACGGCCAGGCTCCAGTCCTGTTCGTTTGCTTCCTGGATACCCAATAGTTCGCCTGCCTGCAGTTGTTTTGGAACCTCTTTCGGCCAGGTCAGGCAGAAGCCGCCGGGGCTGTGGTTGACAATCGGCAGGTTGTGGATCGGATATTGCTCGTCACCCTCTTCGGCTTCTTCCGAGTTGCTGCCGTAGTTGATTTGCTCGACGCCGGCGGCATGCCACTCTACCGAGTCACCACCATCAAACGCGCTGCTCCAGCCGCCTTCACGGGCCCGCTGCGCCGCGTCCGAGAACGGATTGAGCTCGGCATCGCTGGCGTCGATCATGCGTGCGAAGCTCTTGCCGGAAATCCGGTAGTGAGTCGCGCTCATGCCAATGCTGACACGCAGGTGCCCCTGGCTCGGGATTCGGTTGAAGGTGCGCTCGGCCAGGTCTCCCCAGGACTGGCTGACGTGCTGCAGCAATTCCACGCCCAGAACACTGGGGATGTGCAATTCGCCCCGGTAGTCGCTGCCGGTAGTCATGAATTCCTTAATGCCGTTGACCAGCTTGCGGGTGTCGAGTCCCAGGCTGTGGTCAAGGCTTTCGCCACGAATCAGAGATTTGTAGCGTGGCGGGCAGTCCATGTCAGGGTTGATGATGAACAGTGCCTTCGAGTCTTCCGGGGAGACCAGCCGTGCATAACGGCTCCAGTCTTCCAGAGTGGCAAACAGGCGACCCATTGCGCTCTGGCGCATCTGATTGGGGCGGCTCGCGCCCATCAGCAGGGCGACCAGATAGCATTGTTCGATACTCAGGGGGCGGCGGTCAGCGCTCTCGCTGTCCGGTACCGGTGTCTGGTGGAGGTTGCGTTTGCGTGCAAGCTGGTACAGCTGGTGCAACTCAAGCCAGACCCCATCTGCTACCGGACAGTAAAGCTGGAAGGCACGCAGAAGTGGCCCGCACAATCCGCGGATTGATCGCTGCAGGGCCAGTGTCATCAGGTTGGCGTGATCGCGTGATTTGATGCTGCGCTCCTGAGCAACGATGATCTTGTAGCCGTTGGCCAGGTGGTTCTGCAGCGACTGGGACAGATTGGCAACCTTGCGCGGCTTGTCCTCGAGCACAATCGATTGGCCCAGGTAGTAGCGCGAAAGGGCGGTGCAGACATAGTGCACCTCGGGCCGAATGCGCTCCAGCATGGCCAGGCGCTTGTCGGCAGGCACGTCGTACTGGTTCAGTTCAATCAGTCCCTGATAGAGCTGGCGCGCCGTTTCACCGATATTGGCTTTTGGCAGGTTGGCTAGCCACTGGGCTATGCCTTTCTCGGACCCTTCTGCAAAACTCAGGTTGCTGAGTGTCTGCTGGGGTATCCGCAAATGCAGCTTTTGCGTTGTGCTATCCATAACTGTCGTATCCAGTACAAGCGTCTATGGCCTGATTCCGGCCCACGGGGTGTGCCGGTCTTCCGTGGCTCAGTGGGGGGAAACAGCCTTCCGAAAACACACTCTAGCAGCTTAGCTGACAACTGGCTAAGCCTGCTCCCTGCCGTTGTCACCAAGTCTGATGATTATGCCTGATTGCCCGTTTGGGGCGCGTTCTGTTGCAGCTCGACGCTGACCGGCACCTTGCCCGGCTCGCCGGCAACTTCCCGCACCAGCCTGGGTACCAGGTAGCCCGGCATGCGGGTAAGCATGGTGCCGACCAGCGCGCGAGCCTCGTCGTCCGGGACCATAAAGTGGCTGGCGCCGCGGACGCGGTCAAGCAAATGGAGATAATAGGGCAATATACCGGCATCGCCTAGTGCCTCACCCAGCGCTTGCTGCGCCTCCAGGCTGTCGTTGACCCCGCGCAGCAAGACGGCCTGATTGAGCAGTATGACGCCGGCCTGGCGCAAAAGGGCTGCTGCTTCTGCGGTTCGGGCGTCCAGTTCGGCTGCATGATTGCAATGCCAGACCATGGTGACCGGCAGGCGCGTGCCGCACAGCGCGTCGATCAGCTCCGGGGTGATGCGTTGCGGTATGACGACAGGCAGCCGGGTGTGCACGCGAAGGCGTCGCACGTGGGCAATGGCGGCAATTTCGCGGGTCAGCCAGGCCAGACGGCGGTCGTTGGCTGCGAGCGGATCACCGCCGCTGTAAATGACTTCGCTGATGCTGCTGTCGTTGCGGATATAGTCGAGGGCCTCGTTCCACTCGCTGGTGCTGAGGTTGTTGTCGTCGTAGGGAAAATGGCGACGGAAGCAATAGCGGCAGTTGACGGCGCAACCACTGCTGACGACCAGCAGCAGGCGACCATGGTACTTGTGAATGATCCCGGGCCGGGCATTGGTGTGCTGTTCTCCGAGGGGGTCGAGTACATACCCCGGCTGCTCTGCCAGCTCTTCGCCGATTGGCAGGACCTGACGTAGCAACGGGTCATTGATATCGCCCGGACGCATCCGGCTGAGGTAAGGCTCCGGAACCCTCAGCGGAAATGTCTCCGCTGCAGCCAGAGCCGCTGGCAGCAGTGTGCTTTCGAGATGCAGGCGGCGCAGAAGCTCGGCGGGGCTGGTGATGCTGTTGGCCAGAATATTTTGCCAGCTGGCGGACTCAACACGAACTGCAGAACCATGTATCATTGGCGTTTTTCCGCGCATGGGTGTCAGGGTGTCCGACTGACTGCCTCGCACACTGGCTGGTGTGGCGCGAGTCGGATCATCCATTCAATTTAAAGTGGGAACTTGTATGGCCAACTATTCTACCAACGAATTCAAACCGGGTCTTAAGGTGATGCTGGACGGCGATCCGTGCTCGATTCTCGAGAACGAATACGTCAAACCGGGTAAGGGCCAGGCGTTTAACCGCGTCAAGGTTCGTAACCTGAAGACCGGTCGCGTCAACGAGCGTACCTTCAAGTCGGGCGACAGCCTGGAAGGCGCCGACGTGATGGATCGCGAGATGGAATACCTGTACTCCGACGGTGAGTTCTGGCACTTCATGGCGACCGACGGCTCCTTCGAGCAGTACGGCGCTGACGAGAAGGCGGTTGGCGACTGCATGAACTGGATGAAAGAGCAGGTTATTTACACTGTAACCCTGTTCAATGGCGCACCGATTGCCGTTACTCCGCCGAACTTCGTTGAGCTGGAAGTGGTCGAGACCGACCCGGGCGTGCGTGGTGATACCTCCGGTGGCGGCAACAAGCCGGCCAAGCTGGTAACCGGTGCCGTGGTCAAGGTGCCGCTGTTTATCAACACCGGCGACGTGCTGAAGGTTGATACCCGTTCCAGCGAGTATGTTGGTCGCGCGTAACGGTTTTGGTGGTTGAAGAAACCGGGGCCCGTCCCCGGTTTTTTGTGTCCGTAAATCGAGGTAGGCAGCATGAATCGACCGTGGCAACCCAGTGCAACCATCGACGCTCTGCGTCGGCGCGCGGGCATTATCAATCGTATTCGCGAGTTCTTTGCCGAGCGTGGTGTGCTGGAGGTGGATACGCCCAGCCTGTCGCATGCCGCAGTCAGTGATCCGTTTCTGCACCCCTTTGCCACCGAGTATGTCCCGGAGGGCGGCGGCCAGGCGGCGATGCTGTATCTGCATACCTCACCGGAATATCCGATGAAGCGTCTGCTGGCGGCGGGCAGTGGTGCGATCTGGCAACTGTGCAAGGTCTATCGCAACGGCGAGATTGGCAGGCGGCATAATCCTGAATTCAGCATGCTCGAGTGGTATCGCCCAGGGTTTGATCACCATCAGCTAATGGATGAAGTTGATGCGCTGGTGCGCGCGGTGCTTGCCGGCGAGTCGGCGCGGCGGGTTACTTATGCCGCCGTGTTTGCCGAGCATACCGGTCTGGATATTCACCAGTGCAGTGATGCCGACCTGCAAAGCCTGGCCGCCGCGCGCTGCGGCTTTCAGGGTGAGTTGTCGCGCGACGGCTACCTGAATTTGCTGTTTTCCGAATGTGTCGAGCCCCGGTTGCAGGCGCCGACCCTGGTCTACGCGTTTCCCGCTTCGCAGGCGGCGCTGGCGCGGGTTGTCGAGGGCGATGATCGGGTGCCGAGCGCCGCGCGCTTCGAAATGTTCGTCAAGGGCATGGAGCTGGCCAACGGCTACTTCGAGCTGACTGATGCCGATGAGCAGTTGCGGCGCTTTGAGGCAGATCAGGCGCAGCGCGAGGCGCTGGGTATTGCGGCATTACCGATCGACATGCCACTGGTAGACGCGTTGCGCTCTGGCATGCCCTCGTGCGCAGGTGTGGCGCTGGGGGTGGATCGGCTGGTGATGCTGGCGCTGGGCGCCAGCACGATTGGTGAGGTTATCGCGTTCGATACGCAGCGTGCCTGAGGATCAGGCAAGGCTGCCCATCAGTTGCCCCATCTGCACACTATCCCCGGCCTTGAGGGTTTCGTTCCAGCGCATCGCATCTGGGCCGAACAGCACGATAGCGGTTGAGCCCAGTTTGAAGCGGCCCATCTCGTCACCTTTTTCCAGGCTCGGTGCGGCCTGGCCGTAGGCGGTGCTGCGCAGCGTGCGGCTGGGCGGGGCAACCAGGCCAGCCCACACTGTCTCAACCGATGCAACGATCATGGCGCCGACCAGAACCAGTGCCATCGGGCCTGCCTCTGTATCGAACAGGCACACCACGCGCTCATTGCGGGCGAACAACTCCGGTACGTTCTCGGCGGTCGTCTGGTTGACCGAGAACAGTTTGCCCGGAACGTAGATCATTTCCTTCAGGGTGCCGCCCAGGGGCATGTGTACGCGGTGGTAGTCCCTGGGTGAGAGGTAAACGGTAGCGAATTCTCCGCCCTGGAATGGTGCTGCCAGCTCGGCGTTACCGCCGAGCAACTCCTGCACGCTGAAGCTGTGCCCCTTGGCCTGGAAGATACGGCCGTGTTCGATCTTGCCGAGCTGGCTGATGGCGCCGTCGGCCGGGCAGAGGATGCCACCCGGGGTTTGATCCAGCGGGCGGGCATTGGGCTTGAGCGCGCGGGTGAAAAAGTCGTTGAAGCTGCTGTAGGCAGTCGGGTTCTCTTCTTGTGCCTCGCTCATGTCGACCTGGTAGCGTTTGACAAACCAGGTGATGAACGGGTTTTTGACCCAGCCCCAGGTGCAATTGGCCAGGCAGCCTGCCAGACGCGAGAGCAGGTGGTGCGGCAGCAGGTACTGAAACAGGATAAACAGACGATCAGGCATGGTGCTTCCTTAAAATTCTACTGCGGTGTCTGGATGGTTGCCCCACTCGGACCATGAGCCTGCGTAGGCTTTGACGCGCGGGTAGCCCAGCAGCTTGGCTGCCAGATAGGTGAAGCCGGAACGGTGGTGCGTCTGGCAGTGGGTGACGATTTCCTTGTCCGGTGTGATGCCCAGCTTGAGCAGCTGTTCGGCCATGTCCGAGCGCATGCGCAGGCCTCGCTCGGGGTCCATCCCGGCAGTCCATTCAAAATTGACTGCGCCGGGAATATGGCCGCCTTTGCTGGCGACAACCTTCTCACCACGGTACTCGTGTGGCGAGCGAGCATCCCAGATGACCCGGTCGGGATTGTGCAGGTCTGCCATCAGCTGCGCCAGAGTGATGGTGTGGTCGTTGTTCGGTGTAATTGTTGGCGTCGTGGGTGTGGCCAGCTGCGGTGCACTTTCCAGCGGCAGCCCGTCTTCGATCCAGGCCTTGAGGCCGCCGTTGATATAGCTGTAGCGGGTGTGACCAATGCAGTCGAGCATCCAGATAAAACGCCCCGCCCAGCCTCCACCCTCGTCGTCATAAACGACATAGTGGAGATCGTCACGGTGACCCAGCTCGGCAAAAATGGCCTGCAACTCGGGCAGGCCGGGCAGCGGGCCCGGACGTGGTGCGGGTGAGGCGGTACGTGCGGGCGCAAGATGCACGGCGCCGGGAATATGCCCTGCCTGATATTGGGCCGTGCTGCAGAGATCAACCAGGCGGACCTGTTCGCTGTTCAGAGGCAGCGGTAGCTCAGCGGGTTCAATCAGTAGTGGCAGCGTAAGGGATGCCATGAACAAGGTCTCCTGCAGTGGAGCAAACTGGCGCTCCGTCAAAAAAAGGGTGGATGCTAGGCGCGTTGCTTGAGGTGAAGCAAGGCTTTATGCAGACATTCGGCGGTTTTAACCACGGCCTGCTGGCGTTTGCTGTCAAGTGGCTGGGGGCTGCCGTTACTGACATAGATCAGACCGACCAGCTGCTCGTTGTGGGTCAGGGGCGCCAGATAAAAGATACTTCCTGCGCCGAGTTCGAGCACCTTCTCGGGCATGGCGCCAGGCGCTTGCTGCGGCTGTACCTCATGGCAGCTGGCGCTGCGTAGCCACGCGGGCCAGTGACCTTCGCGGCTGCTGCCCACGGCTGTCCCAGACAGCGGCTGCCCTGAGGCAAAGCCGCTGGCAACGGCAATTACCAACTGATGGTTGCGAGCGCTGGAGAGGGCGATCCAGCAGGTCGTAAGGCCGAGCCCCTTGATCAGGGCGTGTTGCGCGCATTCGAGCAGTTGGGCCAGGTTGCCGAAGGAGTCGGGTTGTTTGCTCAGGCGCAGGCACAGGCTGCGCCAGAGATCCGGATCAGCTGATCGCGGCTCTGGTCTTGCCGGCTCGGGTTGTGCTTTGGGCGGCGCCCCGGTGCATGCTGCAGGCGTCTTGCCTGTCGCGGGGGGCGGTTGCGGAAGCGTGCTGGCAGGAAGAAAAATGTCGTTGCTGCAGCGCGTAAATTGGTCATGCGCACTATTGACGGCGTTCTCGTGCGTCAGGCGCTGGGCGTCAGCGACCTCAATATTGAGATACAGGGCGCTCAATTTCTGCCAGCGGGACGTATGTCGGTTGTACCAGCTGTGATGGGTGCCCAGCGCCATGCCATTGGCGATCAGCGCGCTATTGGCGGGCTGGGTCAGCCAGCGGTAAAGCTCCCGGTCGCCGTCGAGTTGGGCTTGCTGTTCCTGCGGATGAGCGCTGTCCCGCGCTACGCGAAGAGCCTTGACCATGGTACGACGATTGGCGTTAAGCGAGCGGTACCCCTGCAGGATCCAGGGCGGCAGCCACCAGTCCTGCGCTACCAGCTGAACCAGCTGAAAGCCGTTTGCGGTGGTATCGGCAATCTGGCGCCGGCTGACGCCGTCAGGCAGAACGCCGTCATTCAGTCGCTCCCACTGTTCGAACAGGTGTGGCTTGAGGTAGGCAAGTGTCCACAGGGGGGAGAGAAACAGCAGGGTCGCCAGTGACATCTCGTGCCACAGCCGGGCAATGCGGTTTGCAAACAGCCCCTGGGCCTGGCTGACAGCGTGTTCGCTTATGCTCAGGAGCTGCCGGTAGGCCCAGGGCAGTTGATCGGGTTCGACCACCGGAATGCCCTTGAGCAGGTCTGCAATGCGCTGGGTCCCGAGTAATGAGCAGGCCTGTTCCAGCGTCAACACGTCCACATCCCTGTTGCGCGCTGCGGCACCGGCTGCGCGGCAGATATGCAGGGCCGCCACCGGGGCGCGCATGATCGCCTGGGTCAGCTCGTTGATGCTGAGCAGGTCACCTTCCAGCTGTTCCACCAGTTGTCTTTGCTGGTCGCGAGTGATCGGCAGCACGCATGCGTTCAGTTTCTGACGCAGCTCGCCGATAACCTCTTTACTACCGATGTTGGGGTGTGTGCTCATGCGCTTCACAGCTTTATACTAGTCTTCTGCACGACTATAACTCGAATGGCAGCAGTTTGCTGCTCTGCGCGGTGATGCGCACCGGCTTGTTCTGGATACCTCGAATATATGTTGAAAATTGGTGGTTTCGTTGTCGTCATCGTCAGTGTTCTGGGGGGGTTCCTGCTGTCCGGCGGGCATATCGCCGCACTCTGGCATCCCTTTGAAATCCTCATCATCGGTGGCGCCGCATTGGGGGCCTTTCTGGTAGCCAACAGCATTGAGGTGGTGAAAAAGTGCCTTGGCGCGGCGCCGGCCATCATTTTCGGGCACCGCTTTTCCAAGCCGTTTTATCTGGATGTGCTGGGTCTGCTGTACGAGGTGCTGAACAAGAGCCGGCGCGAGGGCATGATGGCCATCGAGCAGGATATCGAGGAACCGAACGAGAGCCCGATCTTCAGCAAGTATCCAGCCATTCTCAAAGATCGGATGATGACCGAGTTCATCTGCGACTATCTGCGCATTATGTCCACCGGCAATATGGCTCCGCATGAGCTGGAAGCGCTGTTTGACGTGGAGATTTCCGCGATTTCCGAAGAGCTTCAGGAGCCGTCGCATGCGGTGACCCGTGTAGCCGATGCCCTGCCCGGGTTCGGTATCGTTGCTGCTGTCCTCGGTATCGTTATCACCATGAGCATCCTTGGGGATGCGGACAAGGCAGAGATCGGCGAGAAAGTGGCCACCGCGCTGGTGGGTACCTTCCTTGGTATTCTGGCTGCCTATGGTTTTGTTGGCCCCTTCGCCACGGCCATGGGGCATACGGCCCACGAAGAGGCCAACACCTACGAGGCGATCAAAATGACGCTGGTTGCCAGTGCCCAGGGCTTGCCGCCGGCCCTGGCTGTCGAGTTCGGGCGCAAGTCGCTGCTGCCGGAGCATCGACCCAGCTTCACCGAGCTGGAAGATTCGGTGAAGGGACGCTAAGCGGTGGATAACAATCAACCCATTATCGTCAAGCGGGTGACCCGCAAGGAAGCCGGTCATCATGGCGGGTCATGGAAGATCGCCTTCGCCGACTTTGCCGTAGCGATGATGGCGTTTTTCCTTGTCATGTGGCTGGTGACCGTCGCGACTCCGGAGCAGTTGCGCAATATTTCCGGTTACTTCAACGATCCTGTCGGCTTCAGCGAGGGCGGCAGTCCTTTTGCCATTGATCTTGGCGGCTCCCCTGCGGTGGCGCCGGAGCGGACCCTTAACAAGACCGAAGACCCCGAGGATCAGCAACTGATTGACGAAGATTCTGCCCGGCAGTTGGCCGATCAGATCGAGCGCCAGGATATGGAGGCTCTGCTGCAGGAGTTGCAGAATCAGATCGACAATGAACCTGTGTTGCAGCGCTTCAAGGATCAGATTCTGATCGAGATTACCCAGGATGGTCTGCGCATACAGATCGTTGATGCCGAGAATCGGCCAATGTTCTCCAGCGGCAGCGCCCAGTTACAGCCGTATTTTGAGGACATTCTGCTCTCGCTCAGCGATACCATTGCAAAGGTGAACAAGAAGATCAGTATCAGTGGGCATACGGATGCGCAGCCCTTTGTCGGTCGCCGTGGTTACGGCAACTGGGAGCTGTCCAGCGAGCGCGCCAATGCGGCACGCCGCACCCTGCTCGCGGCGGGCTATCCCGAACAGCAGGTCGCGCGAGTAGTCGGTTACGCGGATTCGGCGCTGTTCGACCGTGATGATCCTCTGAGTCCGACCAATCGGCGCATTGATATCGTGGTGCTTAACCGGCATGCCGAAGAGCAGATGCTTGAGGGTGTCGAGGCGGCCGGGGCGCAGGTGCCGGACGAGCCGGTTGTGCCTGAGTCTGAATCTGAGCAGTCCGAGCCTGAGCCTGCAGAGCCGGCTGTCGAACTCCCGGTTGAGCCTGAAGAGCTGCAAGAGGCTGCGCCGGTTGATCAACCGGCTTCAACCGAGCCTGCTCGCGAACGACGTCTAAACCTGTTCGATAACGCCGAGCCGATCAGGCGTCTGCAGCAGTGAGGCGGCTCAGCCGGTAAGGGTCGAGAGGATGTGGCGATAGCTGCTCATGCGAATGGGCGATATCGCTCCGGCCTCAACCGCCTGAAGCAGGGCGCAACCAGGTTCGTGCAGATGCTGACAGTCGCGGAAACGGCAGTGGCCCAGAAACGGGCGGAACTCGATAAAGCCCTCCAGCAGTTCGTCGTGCGAAATATGCGTCAGGCCGAATTCGCGAATACCGGGCGAGTCGATCAGGTCGCCGCCCGCCGGGAAATGAAAGAGCCGGGCCGTTGTTGTGGTATGAGTGCCTTTACCGGTGCTTTCGGAAAGGGCACCGACGCGTAGATCCTGGCCCGGCAGCAGCGCGTTGATCAGGGATGACTTGCCGACCCCCGATTGCCCGACAAAGACACTGGTGTGGTCTTTCAGCTCGGCGCGCAGCGTGTCCAGACCATCCCCCTCGTCGGCGGACAGCAACAGGGTGTGATATCCCAGCTGACTGTAGTCATCCAGCCACTGCAGCAACTCGGGATCGGGGCTGTTTTTCAGCAGATCCGACTTGTTCATTACCAGCAGCGGCTCGATGCCGGCCTGCTCGGCGGCAACCAGATAGCGGTCGATCAGGTTGGTGTAGGGCGTCGGCAGGGGAGCGAAGACGATAATCAGGCGGTCGACATTGGCGGCAACCGGCTTCAGCTGGCCGCGTTGATCGGGGCGGCAGAGTTCGGTCTGGCGCTCCTGCTGCGCGACGATAACCCCGCCTTGCTGGTTGTCTGGCCGCCAGATAATACGGTCGCCAGTGACCAGTGCCGGCAGGTTGGCGCGTCGGTAGCAGCGTCGAATCTGGCCGGCCAGCTCGCCGCTGGTGGCTTCGACGTCAACCTGAACGCCAAAATGCGCAATCACCAGGCCGGACTGCTCGGGGCCAAGGTCGCCACCGACCAGGCTTTCCTCAGCACGTTCGGCGCGACGTTCGGCGCGAGCTGCGCGCTCGTCCTGGATTTTCTGGATGCGCCAGTTCTGGCGGCGGGTAAGATTTCGTTTGGCCATGGGCTCTGCGTCTGAATAATCGGCGGCAGTTTAGCACGCTGCAGTTATACTGCAGCCATCGCGCGTTTAGCGCGCCTTTACGCCTAGCCAGGAGCTCCCATGCAACACCCTGACAACCTGATCTGGATCGATCTTGAAATGACCGGCCTTGATCCGGACAACGACGTCATCATCGAGATTGCGACCATTGTCACTGACCCGCAGTTGAATGTGCTGGCCGAAGGGCCGTCGCTGGCGATCAAACAGCCCGATGCATTGCTCGATGGTATGGATGAATGGAATACCCGGCAGCATGGTCAATCCGGGCTGACCCGCCGGGTGCGTGAAAGCACTATCAGTCCGGCTGATGCCGAGCGGCAGACAATCGACTTTCTGTCCGCCTGGGTTCCGGCGGGCAAGTCTCCGATGTGCGGCAACAGCATTTGCCAGGACCGGCGCTTTCTCTATCGGGGTATGCCAGAGCTGGAGAAATACTTCCACTACCGCAACCTGGATGTCTCGACCCTGAAAGAGTTGGCGGCGCGCTGGGCGCCCGAGGTGAAGAACGGCTTCAAGAAGCAGAGCAGTCACCTGGCGCTGGACGACATTCGTGATTCGATCGCCGAGCTGAAACACTACCGCGAGCACTTCATCAAGTTTTGATAGTCAGCTTGCGCCGTGCTGTTCAAGCGCCCAGCGAACATGCTCACGAACCAGCTCTGAGGTATCGGCGCGCCGTCGTTTAAGGGCTTCGACGACCGGGATACTGGTGGTGGCGTTGCCCAGCCCTACGGCGAGATTGCGCAGCCAGCGTTCATGGCCGATACGGCGTATCGGCGACCCCTCGGTACGTTGCAGAAATGTCGCCTCGTCCCAACTGAACAGCTCGACCAGGTCCGCTTGATCGAGCTGGTGGCGCGGGCTGAAGTCGGGCTCCCCGGTTGGCTTGGCAAACCGGTTCCATGGGCACACCAGTTGGCAGTCGTCGCAGCCAAATACCCGATTGCCCATGGCTGCTCGCAGGTTTTCGGGGATCGCGCCCTTGAGCTCAATGGTCAGATACGAGATGCAGCGCCGGGCATCCAGCACGTGCGGGCCGACAAAGGCGTCGGTCGGGCAGCGCTCCAGGCAGGCCGTACATTTGCCGCAGTGTTCGGTTTGCTGGGGCGAGTCAGTCGGCAGCGGCAGATCGGTGTACAGCTCGCCGAGGAAGAAGTAGCTGCCGGCCCTGCGGTTTATCAGCATGGTGTTCTTGCCGATCCAGCCGAGCCCTGAACGGCTGGCCAGTGCGCGTTCCATTACCGGGGCGCTGTCGACGAATGCCCGGTAGCCAAACGGGCCTATCAGTTCCTGTATGCGGTCGGCCAGTTGCTGAAGGCGACGCCGGATCAGTTTGTGGTAGTCGCGGCCCAGCGCATAGCGTGAAATGTAGGCAGTGTCCGGGCTGGCCAGGCGCCTGGCCATGGCTGCGTCGGCAGGCAGATAGTCCATGCGCACGGAGATAACCCGTTGCGTGCCGGGCACCAGCTCCGGCGGCCGCGTGCGTTTGCTGCCGTGGCTGGCCATCCATTCCATCTCGCCCTGATAGCCGGCATCAAGCCAGCGTTGCAGCCACTGTTCATGCTCGCCAATATCAGGCGCGCTGATGCCCAGCTGCTGGAACCCCAGATCCTGCGCGAAGACGCGAATCTGCTCAGCAAGTGCCTGGTAGTCTGGTTGGTCGGACATGATGATGTTGGGGCTGGCTGTCTGGAATCTCGTATAATTGTGCCAGACAACCCCTGCAGGAGCCTATCAATGTCCGACCCGATGCCAGCGTGGGTGCATTCCCGGCAACAGACGCGCCAGCTTGATGCCGCCCTTATCGCCTCTGGTATTGCCGGGATCGATCTGATGCAACGCGCCGCAATGGCGGCATGGCAGGCGGTGTTTGCACGCTGGCCTGATGCAGGCTGCATCACTGTGTTGTGTGGCTCCGGCAATAATGCCGGCGATGGCTATCTGATTGCCCGTCTGGCGTTGCTGGCGGGATGGCGGGTGCAGGTGTGGGCCGTGTCGGCACCGGAGCGGTTGGTTGGAGATGCTGCACTTGCCTGGCTGCAGGCGCGGGACGCCGGCGTGCCGATAGCTAACTGGTTTTCCGGCGCGACACTGGACGGTGTATTGGTTGACGCGCTGCTGGGCACCGGGCTGACCGGCAGTGTGCGCGCGCCCTTCGCCGAGGCCATCGCAGCGATTAACGGCGCCCGCTGCCCGGTATTGTCTGTGGATGTACCCAGCGGACTCGACGCCGATCGGGGCGTTGCGCTGGGTGTGGCAGTGAAGGCCGATGTCACGGTTACCTTTATTGCCTTAAAGCTCGGTCTGCTGACCTCACAGGGGCCCGACCTGTGCGGCGAGCTGGTGTATGCGGCATTGGCTGATCCGCTGCCGAGTAACGTGCCGGCTGCGTTGGAGCTGCTGCAATGGTCGCGTTGGCAGGGCTGTCTCCCTGCGCGCATGAAATCTGCCCACAAGGGGCGTTTCGGCCACCTGCTGCTGGTTGGTGGTGGGCCCGGAATGGGTGGGGCCATCATGCTGGCGGCGGAAGCCGCGTTGTGCAGCGGAGCCGGCAAGGTCAGCGTGGCCACCTCTGCCGAGCACGTGGCACCCTTGCTGGCGCGCTGTCCTGAGGTAATGGTGCGCGCGGTTGCTGATGCCGAGGCGTTGGCGCCCTTGCTGGCAACGGCCGATGCGCTGGTGTTGGGGCCGGGGCTTGGGCGCTGTCCCTGGGCTGAACAGATGATCTCGGCGTGCCTGGATGCCGCGTTGCCGCGGGTGCTGGATGCGGATGCGCTGAACCTGCTGGCCTGCCAGTCCGCCATGCCCGAACTGGGTGCCGATACCGTGATCACTCCCCATCCGGCGGAGGCTGCCCGGTTACTGCGGTGTTCAACGGCCGAGGTGCAGGATGATCGTTTGGCTGCGTTGCAGCAGCTGATCGAACCTCTGGGCTGTCACGCGGTTCTAAAGGGGGTCGGTTCCCTGGTTGGCAGTCCCGCCCGCTTTGAAATGTTGCCGGGGGTCTGTGCCGCGGGTAATCCGGGGATGGCGGTAGGCGGCATGGGTGACGTGCTGTCCGGTTTGTTGGGTGCGCTGCTGGCGCAGCGCGTTCCCGCGGGGCAGGCGGCACGGTATGCTGTGCTGGTTCATGCCCTGGCCGGCGATCTGTTGGCTGGGGAGTTGGGGGAGGTCGGCATGCGTGCCGGCGAAATGATGCCTGCCATGCGCAGGGTTTTGAATCGGCGGGGCGTTGAATGAAGCTGGAGCTGCATGCGGTGGGGGAAGATGCCATGACAGCGCTTGGCGGCGATATTGCCAGGGCGCTGGAAGGGCGGGGGATCGTCTATCTGGAGGGTGACCTCGGGATGGGCAAGACCACGCTGAGTCGCGGCATCATCCGGGCTCTGGGCCAGCAAGGGCCGGTCAAGAGTCCTACCTACACGCTGGTCGAACCCTACGAGCTGGGTGAGGTGAACGTCTATCACTTCGACCTTTATCGCCTGGCGAATCCGGAGGAGCTGGAGTTCCTTGGTGTTCGTGACTACTTTGACGGTGAGAACCTGTGTCTGATCGAGTGGCCGGCGAAGGGGCGGGGGGTTTTGCCAACAGCCGACCTGACGATTACCATTGGCGCCGAGGGTGAGGGGCGTCGTCTGACGCTCGTTGGGCAAACCACCCACGGTGAACTGACGTGTCGACGGATTCAACAGATGCGGAGTGAAGGCTAGCGTGGCGCGCATGAACGCAAGGAAAGGCAGCCGGTTGGTTGCGGGTGGGGTGCTGTTGCTCCTTGGCCTGCTGTCAGGCTTTGTGCAGGCTGCCGATATCAAGAGCGTTCGCCTCTGGCGCGCGCCGGATAATACGCGTCTGGTATTTGATCTCAGTGGTCCGGCTGAACATACCCTGTTTACCCTGTCCAATCCCGAGCGGATTGTCATCGATATCAGTAATGCCCGTCTGATGGCTGATACCAGCGCGCTGGCGCTGGAAAATACGCCGCTTCGTGGCTTGCGCGCTGCACCCCGCGATGGTGACGGCCTGCGTGTGGTGCTGGATCTGTCCGAGCAAGTCAATCCCAAGAGTTTTGTGCTGCCGCCCAACCAGCAGTACGGTGATCGTCTGGTTGTTGACCTCTTTGATAACGGTCGCCCGACTGCTTCCCTGCCGCAACCGGCGGCGCCATCGGCATCTCCCCTGCCGCAGACACCGACCCGCTCTGCGGCCGAAGCGGGCAATCGCGATATCGTGATTGCAATTGATGCCGGTCATGGGGGGGAAGATCCCGGAGCCATCGGGCACGGTGGGGCTCGTGAGAAAGAGGTCGTGCTTGCTATCGCACGCGATCTCAAGCGCCTGATTGATGCAGAGCCGGGGTTCCGCGGGGAGCTGGTGCGTACCGGCGACTACTTTATTCCGCTGCGTCGACGCACGGAGATCGCTCGCCAGCACAACGCCGACCTGTTTGTCTCGATTCACGCGGATGCCTTCACTCGCGCCAGTGCCAATGGCGCCTCCGTATTCGCCCTGTCTGACCGGGGTGCGACGTCGGAGACGGCGCGTCTGCTGGCAGATCGGGAGAACCGCTCCGATTTGATCGGCGGCGTGGGTGGCGTCAGTCTCGACAACAAGGATCAGGTGCTGGCCAGCGTCCTGCTGGATCTGTCCATGACTGCCACCCTGTCTGCCAGTCTGGATGTGGGGCAACAGGTGCTGTCCTCGGTTGGTCAGGTCAATCGTCTGCACAAGCCAAGGGTGGAGCAGGCCGGGTTCATGGTGCTCAAGTCGCCGGACATCCCGTCGATTCTGGTGGAGACCGGCTTTATCTCCAATCCCGGCGAGGCGCGCAAGCTGGTTACCCGCAGCCATCAGCAGGCCATGGCCCGGGCCATTTATACTGGCGTTAGAGGCTATTTCCATCGCAATCCTCCACCAGGTACGCGTATCGCCGCGCTGAAGGCGGGCGGGCAGCTGGCACAAGGGCCCAGGCAGCATACCGTCCGCCGTGGTGACAGCCTGTCTATGATCGCGAACATCTATCAAGTCTCGCTGGCGAGCCTGCGCGCGGCCAATGATCTTTCTACCGACCAGATCCGGGTTGGCCAGGTGCTGAATGTGCCGGCCAGCAGCATGCTGGTCCAAAACGAACGCTGATATGTCCCGAATTCAATTGTTGAGCCCGCGTCTGGCCAACCAGATCGCGGCTGGTGAGGTCGTTGAGCGTCCGGCATCGGTTATCAAGGAGTTGCTTGAAAACAGCCTGGATGCCGGTGCAAGGCGCATCGACATCGATGTTGAACAAGCTGGCGTCAAGCTGCTTCGTGTGCGTGATGATGGCTCCGGGATCGAGCAGGATGATTTGCCGCTGGCGCTGTCTCGCCATGCAACCAGCAAGATTCGTGATCTGGACGATCTGGAAAGAGTCGCCACGCTTGGCTTTCGGGGTGAGGCACTGGCATCGGTCAGCTCGGTATCGCGTCTGACGCTGACGTCCTGTCCCGAAGGCGGCGATCAGGCCTGGCAGGTCGAGACCGAGGGGCGTGACATGGCCCCGAACATCCGACCTGCCGCGCATCCGCAGGGTACGACTGTCGAGGTGCGGGACCTGTTTTTCAATACGCCGGCTCGGCGCAAGTTTCTGCGTACCGAAAAGACCGAGTTTGCTCACCTGGAAGAGGTGGTCAAACGACTGGCATTGTCGCGTTTCGATGTGGGTTTCAATCTGCGGCATAACGGCCGTCCGGTGTTCAGCTTGCCGCCGGCACGTACCGAACAGGAGGCGCGTCGCCGCGTGGCCACGGTGTGTGGTCCGGCGTTCGTTGAACAGTCGCGCTTCATCGATCATGAGCGCAGCGGCTTGCGGCTGTGGGGATGGGTGGGCTTGCCGACGTTCTCGCGCAGCCAGGCCGATCTGCAGTATTTCTTTGTTAACGGCAGAATGATTCGCGACAAGCTGGTGGTGCACGCGGTACGCCAGGCTTACCGCGATGTGCTGTTCAACGGGCGGCATCCAACCTTCGTGCTGTTTATGGAGCTGGACCCTGCTGTGGTCGATGTAAATGTGCATCCGACCAAGCATGAGGTTCGCTTCCGGGACGGCCGGATGGTGCATGATTTTCTGTTCAGCACTCTGTACCGGGCGTTGGCTGATCAGCGTCCCGGCGATCAGTCGGCAGGGGAAGAGGGCGAGGGAGGCGGCGCTCCGGCGTTGAATCCGGTGCAGGCGCAGCCTGCCGTCAGTGGCATTGATGCGGGCGTATTTTCAGGGCAGCAGCGAATGGCGCTGAACGAACCGCCCGCCCGCTGGGAAGCTGGAACCATGCCGTTGCCCGGTCAGCAGGTGCAGTCAAGGCCTCCGGCCGGTACCGGCGCAGCCTACGCCGGTCTGTACGGGGCACCAGCGGCTGACGCAGGCCTGCCCGATAGCGGCAAGGACGAAGCCATTCCGCCGCTGGGTTATGCGGTCGCACAACTTCATGGGGTGTACATCCTTTCCGAAAATGCGGCCGGTCTGGTTGTCGTGGATATGCATGCTGCCCACGAACGCATTACCTACGAGCGGCTGAAGCTGGCGATGGATCAGGAGGGGCTGCGCAGTCAGCCGCTGCTGGTCCCGGAAACCCTTGCGGTGAGTCAGCGGGAAGCTGATTGCGCGGATGAACATGCGGACTGGTTTGCGCGGCTGGGCATGTCGTTGCAGCGAATGGGGCCCGAATCGCTGGCCATCCGCGAGGTGCCAGCCCTGTTGCGGCAGGCGGATGCCGAGCAGCTGGTCCGTGATGTGCTGAGTGATTTGCTGGAATACGGCACCAGTGATCGTATTCAGGCGCATCTCAACGAGCTGTTGGCGACCATGGCCTGCCATGGTGCCGTGCGCGCCAACCGGCGTCTTACACTGGCGGAAATGAACGGATTGCTGCGGGATATGGAGCAGACCGAGCGCAGCGGGCAGTGCAACCACGGACGCCCGACCTGGACGCAGCTCAGCATGGCTGAGCTGGACAAGCTGTTCCTGCGGGGGCGCTGAGTATGAGCGTGCCAGACAGCGACGCATCGGCCGTGCGTCCGCCGGTCATTTGTCTGATGGGGCCAACCGCCTCGGGCAAGACCGAACTTGCCATGCATCTTTACGACCGGTTTCCGTGTGAGCTGGTCAGCGTTGACTCGGTGCTGGTCTACCGTGGGATGGATATCGGTGCGGCCAAGCCTGATGCTCAGACGCTGCAGCGTTATCCGCACCATTTGATCGATATTCTTGACCCGGCCGAGGCCTATTCTGCCGCGCGCTTTCGGGATGATGCGCTGGCGTTGATGCGCGATATTACGGCGCGGGGCAAGGTGCCGCTGCTGGTGGGCGGGACCATGCTGTATTTCAAGGCATTGACCGACGGCCTGGCAACGATGCCTTCGGCCGATCCGGTGATACGGGCCAGGATCGAACGCATGGCGCTGGAGGGTGGCTGGGAGACGGTGCACGCTGCGCTGGCCGAGGTCGATCCCGAAGCTGGAGCACGCATTCATCCGAACGATCCGCAGCGGATTCAGCGGGCGTATGAGGTATTTCTCAGCAGTGGTATTACACTGAGTCAATGGCACCGTCGCCAGCATGCAGAAAAAGCCTCGGGGCAGGCGCCGGAGAGCGGTGTTTTACCTTATACTGTGCGCTATCTGGCGGTCGCACCGCAGGAGCGTTCGGTGCTGCATCAACGAATTGCCGAACGTTTTTCGCTGATGTTGCAACAAGGGCTGCTTTCCGAGGTCGAAGCGTTGCATGCGAGAGGGGATCTGGATGTCGGTATGCCCTCGATCCGTGCGGTTGGCTATCGGCAGGTCTGGGATTATCTGGAAGGGCGGCTTGATTACGAGCAAATGCGTGAGCGCGGCATTATTGCGACGCGGCAATTGGCCAAGCGGCAGTTTACCTGGTTGCGCGGTTGGCATACTTCAATCGAGTGGCTCGACAGTCTCGATCCGAAAAGGTTTGAGCGGGCCTTGAAAGTGCTGGATACCGTCGCAATATAGGCGTGACGTTTCTGCCAGTTCCCTGTCTGTTCGCGGTACATGCCTGCTCGTCTTTTGGATAATGGACAGGCCGGCCAAATTGCATTGTTATGATGCGTAAAAATTATACGGTTTCCATGAAAGGAGTGAGGCAATGTCAAAAGGGCATTCTCTACAAGACCCTTACCTGAACGTTCTGCGCAAGGAACGTGTTCCGGTATCCATTTATCTGGTTAACGGCATCAAGCTGCAGGGTCAGATCGAATCTTTCGACCAGTTTGTCATTCTGCTGAAGAATACTGTCAGTCAGATGGTTTACAAACACGCCATTTCTACCGTCGTTCCGGGTCGTCCGGTACGTCTGCCGACCCAGCCCGGTGCTGACGACGCTGAGGTTGGCAATCCCTGATGATGCAGGAGGCCTGATTGTTTTTTGAGCGTCATGAAGGGGGTGAACGTGCCATCCTCGTTCACCTTGAGGGCGTTGATGAACAGCGTCGTGAAGACCCGCATGAATTCATCGAGCTGGTGCGTTCGGCCGGGGCTGAAAATGCAGGCTTCCTTACCATCACGCGTCACAAGCCCACGCCGCGATTCCTGATCGGACCTGGCAAGGTCGAGGAATTGCGGGCGCTGGTCAAGGCCAGTGAAGGCGAAGTGGTGATCTTCAATCACACACTGACACCGAGTCAGGAGCGCAACCTCGAGCGTGAGCTTGAGTGTCGTGTGCTTGACCGTACCGGCCTGATTCTCGATATCTTTGCCCAGCGTGCCCGGACCCACGAGGGCAAGCTGCAGGTGGAACTGGCCCAGCTTGATCACCTGAGTACCCGCCTGGTTCGCGGCTGGACCCACCTTGAGCGTCAGAAAGGCGGTATTGGTCTGCGCGGGCCGGGGGAAACCCAGCTTGAAACCGACCGCCGCCTGTTGCGTGTGCGGATCAAGCAGATCAACAAGCGCCTGGAGAAGGTGCGCAGCCAGCGCGATCAGGCCCGTCGAGCTCGTCAGCGTGCAGAGATTCCGGTGGTGTCGCTGGTGGGCTATACCAACGCCGGCAAGTCAACGCTGTTCAACGCCCTCACTACCGCTACCGTCTATGCGGCTGATCAGCTGTTCGCTACCCTGGATCCGACACTTCGACGCATTGAGCTTGACGACGTCGGGCCGGTCATTCTCGCCGATACGGTGGGTTTTATCCGCCATTTGCCGCACAAGCTGGTTGAGGCTTTCCGCGCGACACTTGAAGAGTCAAGCCAGGCCGATCTGCTGCTGCATGTGATTGATGCGGCGGACGAGGAGCGCGAGTCCAACATGGAGCAGGTGCTCGCGGTGTTGGGGGAGATCGGTGCGCTCGAGTTGCCCATGCTGGAGGTCTATAACAAGATCGACCTGCTGGATGACTTCGAGCCGCAGATTCAGCGTAACGAGGACGGTGTCGCGGTACGCGTCTGGATCTCAGCGCAGAAGGGGCTTGGGCTGGAGCTGCTGCAGCAGGCAATCGCCGAGCGGGTGGGTGATGAGGTGGTGCACGCGCAGATTGTGCTCGAGCATGCCGAGGCGAGACTGCGTGCCCAGTTCTATGCTGTGGGGGCGGTGCTGAGCGAGCAGGTCGGCGACGACGGACGCCAGCAGTTGAATGTGCGCCTGCAGCGCAGTGATTTCAATCGGCTGCTCAAACGTGAAGGCTGGTTGCCCGAGCAGTTTCTGCAGCAACATACTTTGCAATGAAAGTGCGAGGGCGCGGTTCGCGTCCGTCGCGCCCTTTACGGTAGGATGTCACCCGGTTACGGGGCAACTCCCTGACCTTGAACGTTACAGACAACGGAGAACGCTATGGCCTGGAATGAGCCTGGTGGCGGCAATAATTCAAACGACCAGGACCCTTGGGGTAGCGGCGGCAATCGCGGCGGTAATCGCGGCGGCAAGCAAGGTCCGCCGGATCTGGACGAGGCGCTGCGCAAGTTGCAGGACAGCCTGAATAATCTGTTTGGCTCGGGCAAGCGCAGCGGTAATGGCGGGTCTGACCGCGGTAACGGCAGTGGTGCTGGTGTTCCCGGCTGGATCTGGGGGCTGGCGCTGGTTGTGGTGCTGGGTTTCTGGGCGTTCAAGGCTGTGTATATGGTCAATGAGCAGGAGCAGGCCGTGATTCTGCGCTTCGGTGAGTATCACCGGACCGTCGGCCCTGGTCTGCACCTGTATTTCCCGCCAGTGGAAAGCAAGTTTCAGCGCAATGTCACCCAGGTGCGTTCCTATCGCCAGAAGGGGCAGATGCTGACCGAGGACGAGAATATCGTTGAGGTGCCGGTCGCAATTCAGTACCGCATTTCCAATCTGGAAAACTTCGTGCTCAAGGTGGAAGACCCGGAAACCAGTCTGCGCCACGCTACCGAGAGCGCCGTGCGTCATGTGGTGGGTTCCACGCCGATGCACCAGGTGTTGACCGAGGGTCGTGAGCAGATGGCGGTAGAGGTGACCGAGCGGCTTCAGCGTTATCTTGATGCCTACAACACCGGTATTACCGTCACTCAGGTAAACATCGAGAATGCCCAGGCACCGGCCGAGGTGCAGGATGCTTTCGACGACGTGATTCGTGCCAAGGAAGACGAGGTGCGTGCTCGCAACCAGGCTGAAGCCTATGCCAATGGCGTTATCCCGGAGGCCCGTGGTCGCGCCCAGCGCATGCTCGAGGAAGCTAGCGGTTACCACGATGAGGTGATCGCGAGGGCAGAGGGTGAAGCTCAGCGCTTTGATCTGTTGCTGGAGCAGTATCAGGCTGCGCCGGGCGTGTTGCGCGAGCGTCTTTATCTGGACGCCATGCAGGATGTGTTGAGCAACACCAGCAAGGTCTTGATCGCGGGTGGCGAGGGCAGTAACAACCTGCTTTACCTGCCGCTGGACAAGATGATCGGCCAAGGTGGTTCGACATCATCTGCTACCGGTGCTTCCAGTCTGCCGTCGATGTCGCAGGGCGACGCTTCGACACGCTCAACTACATCGCAGCAGCGCGATCTGCGTTCCAGGGAGTCTCGCTGATGAGTAACAAGTCTCTGATGGGTTTAATTGGTCTGCTGGCGGTAGTGATCGTCGGCTGGAACAGCTTCTTCGTGGTCAACCAGACCGAGCGCGCCATCGTGCTGCAGTTTGGTAAGGTTGTGCAGAGCGATGTAGCGCCTGGACTCCACTTCAAGCTGCCGTTCGTGCAGGAGGCGCAGATTTTTGATGGTCGCCTGCTCACCCTCGATACCGCCACCCAGCGTTACCTGACGCTGGAGAAGAAGGCATTGATGGTGGACTCCTATGCCAAGTGGCGCGTTGCGGATGTTCAGCGTTTCTACACTGCTACATCCGGCCTGCGTGCAATCGCGGAGGAGCGTTTGTCGCGTCAGCTCGAATCTGGTCTGCGTAACGAGGTGGCTCGCCGCACGTTGCATGAAGTGGTTTCGGGTGAGCGGGACCAGTTGATGGCTGACATCACCGCGACCCTCGACGAGAATGCTCGCCGCGAGCTGGGTATCGAGGTTGTGGATGTTCGGGTCAAGGCCATTGATCTGCCTGCTGAGGTCAACCGCAGCGTCTTTGATCGCATGAGTACCGAGCGTGAGCGTGAAGCGCGCGAGCATCGAGCCAAGGGCGCGGAACTGGCAGAGGGTATTCGTGCAGATGCGGATCGTCAGCAGCGCGTAATTTTGGCTGAAGCCTTCCGTGAGTCCGAAAAGATTCGTGGTGATGGTGATGCCAAGGCCGCAGCCATCTATGCCGAGGCGTATAACAAGGATCCTGAGTTCTACTCCTTCACGCGTAGCCTGCAGGCCTATCGTGAGAGTTTCGCGGAGCGGTCCGACATGCTGGTGCTGGATCCGGAAAGCGAGTTCTTCAGATACATGCAGGGCAATCAGGCCAATCCCTGACAGGCTGACTAGAGCCATGAAACGGGTCACCCGACAGGTGGCCCGTTTTGCTGTCGGCGTAACGTTAAATTGGCTGAATGCCCGGGTGTCTGCTGCGTAAAACGTGTTACACTTGCGCAGCCGGGAAATCCCGGCTTTTTTGTGACCGCTCCACGCCTATGGCTGGCGGGTCGGCGCTGGAAGAGGCTCGCATGTGGCAGGATTTTCTTACCGCGCTGTGCCTGGTGCTGGTACTCGAGGGTATCCTGCCCTTTCTGGTGCCTGAGCGCTGGCAACGAATGATGAGTGGTATCGGCGACCTGAGTCCGCGTCAGGTTCGGCTGGCAGCGCTTGCCAGTATGGTGCTCGGTACCCTGTGTCTGTATCTGGTTCGCCAGGTGGCGTGATGTGGGCAGGGCTATAGTCCTCCCCCTCGTCACCCTGTATGAAAGGTTCTGAAAATGCCTACTGTAGATCGCTGGTTGCTGCCCGATGGCATCGACGAGGTGCTGCCCCGCGAGGCGGTGCGTATCGAGTCAGCCCGTCGGCAGTTGCTGGATCTGTTCTCCCGCTGGGGCTATGACCTGGTCATCACCCCGCATATCGAATACCTCGAATCCCTGCTGACTGGTGCCGGTCACGATCTTGAACTGCAGACGTTCAAGATGATCGACCAGATGTCCGGGCGCATGCTCGGCTTGCGGGCGGATATTACCCCTCAGGTAGCGCGCATCGATGCGCACACGCTGGGGGCGGAAGGGCCTTCCCGTCTCTGTTACTGCGGTAGCGTACTGCATACCCTGCCACGACCGCTGTCTACCTCTCGCAGCCTGATTCAGCTGGGTGCGGAATTGTACGGGGACGCGTCGAGTGCCAGTGACATCGAAGTCATTTCCCTGATGCTTGAGACCATGGCGGTCTGTCGGGTAAAGGGTGTTCACCTGGACCTCGGGCATGTCGGTATCTATCGTGGTCTGGTGCAGGCTGCAAATCTGGACGAGGCTACCGAGCAGGCACTGTTTGATGCGCTGCAGCGCAAGGCGCCCGATGAGGTGGCAGCTCTGGTTGGAGGTCTGCCGCAGGCGTCTATCGGGGCCATGCTGTGCAGTCTGGTTGAGTTGTCCGGTGGGGTCGAGGTGCTTGACCGGGCCCATGCGTTGCTCGATGGGGCGCCCGAGTCGGTCATGGCTGCGCTGGATGATCTGGCCGAGGTTGCCCAGGTACTGACGCGTCGGTATCCGGGTGTGCCGCTGTATTTCGACCTGGGTGAGTTGCGTGGCTATCATTACCACACCGGGGTGGTGTTTGCAGCGTTTGTACCAGGTATCGGTCAGAGTGTGGCTCAGGGTGGTCGTTACGACGATATCGGTCGCGACTTCGGTCGTGCCCGTCCGGCCACCGGCTTCTCCACTGATCTGCGTTTTCTGGTCCAGCGCGGCGAACTGCCTGATGCCGGCGTCCCTGCTTCAATTTGGGCGCCGCACAGCGCTGAGGCGGATTTGCAGGATGTGGTTGCCGGGCTGCGGGCTCAGGGTGAGCGCGTAATAGTGGCGCTGCCCGGGCAAGGGGATGCCGAGGCTGCGCAGCATGGCTGTAGCCGGCGGCTTGCCTATTCGGGCGGTGGTTGGCAGGTAGTCGAACTGAATTCGTGATTACAAGGCCGAAAGGTCATTTTATTTCTAGTGAGGCATGGGCTGAACATGGGTAAGAATGTTGTCATCCTGGGGACCCAGTGGGGCGATGAAGGCAAGGGCAAGATCGTCGACCTGCTGACCGATCAGGTGTCTGCAGTAGTGCGTTATCAGGGCGGGCATAACGCCGGTCACACGCTGGTAATCGATGGTGAGAAAACCGTACTGCACCTGATTCCTTCCGGGATTCTGCGTGACAACGTCCAGTGCTTTATCGGTAACGGCGTTGTGCTGTCGCCCGAAGCGCTGCTCAAGGAGCTGACCGAGCTTGAGGCCAAGGGTGTGCCGGTTCGCGAACGTTTGCGCATCAGCCCGGCCTGTCCGCTGATCCTGCCTTATCACGTAGCCCTGGATCAGGCGCGCGAGAAGGCTCGCGGCGAAGCCAAGATCGGTACTACCGGTCGCGGTATCGGGCCGGCCTACGAGGACAAGGTGTCGCGTCGCGGCCTGCGCGTGGCGGATCTGTTCCACCGCGAGCGTTTCGCTGCCAAGCTGGGTGAGGTGCTCGACTATCACAACTTCGCGCTGCAGCATTACTACAAGGTTGATCCGATCGATTTCCAGAAAACGCTGGATGAGGCGATGGGCTATGCCGAGTGGCTGGCACCGTTGATGACCGATGTAACCTCGCGCCTGCACGAACTGCGTCGCGAAGGTGCGAATATCATGTTCGAGGGTGCTCAGGGTTCGCTGCTGGATATCGATCACGGCACCTATCCCTTCGTTACCAGCTCCAACACTACGGCTGGTGGTACTGCGACCGGTTCCGGTTTTGGTCCGCTGTATCTGGATTATGTGCTGGGTATCACCAAGGCCTACACCACGCGCGTGGGCTCCGGTCCGTTCCCGACCGAACTGTTTGACGATGTGGGTAGCCGGCTTGCCGAGCGGGGTCACGAGTTTGGTTCGACAACCGGTCGCGCTCGCCGTTGTGGCTGGTTCGATGCAGTCATCCTGCGCCGCGCCATCGAGATCAACAGTATCAGTGGCCTCTGCCTGACCAAGCTGGACGTGCTGGACGGTCTGGATGTGATTCGTATCTGTGTTGGCTATCGCAATGCAGCCGGTGATGTGCTTGAGGCGCCGACCGATGCAGACAGCTACATTGGTCTGGAGCCGGTTTACGAGGATATGCCGGGCTGGCAGGAGTCTACTCTGGGCATCAAGACCATTGAGGGGCTGCCGGCTGCCGCGCGTGCGTATATCGCCCGCATCGAAGAGTTGGTTGGTGCGCCGATCGATATTATTTCGACCGGCCCTGATCGCAACGAAACAGTGATTCTGCGTCAGGTATTCTGACGCGGTTATTGGTTCGGTGCTGAAAAGGCGTCCTGCGGGGCGCCTTTTTTGTTTGGGGTGCCTGGCGGTCTGCGCAAGAGGGTGGCGGTGTTGCGTGTTGTCTGCGGGGGAGGGGATTTGCAGGCATAAAAAAACCGAGCGCAAGGCTCGGTTCTTTTATGAAATTGGTGCCCAGGAGAAGACTCGAACTTCCACGGCCGTGAGGCCACTAGCACCTGAAGCTAGCGTGTCTACCAATTTCACCACCTGGGCGATTTACTACTGTTGAAAATCAGGAGAAGATAATCCGATTTTCGAAATTGGTGCCCAGGAGAAGACTCGAACTTCCACGGCCGTAAGGCCACTAGCACCTGAAGCTAGCGTGTCTACCAATTTCACCACCTGGGCATGTCATGCGGACCTGCTATGCTGAACCGAAGTTCGTTGCAGTAGCTGTTTCCTGCTGACGGCGCGAATCTTAGATAGTCCCGGCGCACTTGTAAACCCCTGGCACGGAAAAATTATTTTTTTAAACAGGTGCATGCAGGCTTCATTTTCGGTTCAATAGGGCCCTATGACGAAAAAGACGAAATCCCCCGGTTCGACCTCTCGGTCGACCACCTCAAACGCTTCCCCCGATCTCGATTTGACCAAGGACTGGAGTCATCTCGACCCGGAAGCTCGGCGCGAAGCCGAAAAGTACGATAACCCCATTCCGAGCCGCGAACTGATCCTGCATCTGCTGGAGTCCCGTGGCGCGCCTGCGACCCGTGCGCAGCTGCAGCAGGAGTTCGGTCTGTCCGACGAAGACAGTATCGAGGCGCTACGCCGCCGTCTGCGCGCCATGGAGCGCGACGGGCAGGTAATCTATACCCGTCGCGGCGCTTATGCCCCAGTCGACAAGCTGGATCTGATTCCCGGGCGTATCCAGGGGCATCGTGATGGCTTCGGTTTCCTGATTCCCGACGACAGCAGCGGTGATATTTTTCTCGGCCCGTCGCAAATGCGCCTGGTCTTCGACGGTGATCGCGCGTTGGTGCGCATCACTGGGGTCGACCGGCGCGGGCGCAACGAAGGTGCGGTAGTCGAAGTGATCTCCCGCGCGCACGAAATTCTGGTTGGCCGGTACTACGAGGAAGACGGCATAGGCTATGTCGTCGCCGATAACGCCCGTATCAATCAGGACGTGCTGATTGCTCCCACCGCCAAGGGCGGTGTAAAGCATGGTCAATATGCCGAGGTACGCATCACCCACTGGCCGACCCCGAGTCGTCAGGCCCAGGGTGAGGTCATTGAGGTGGTGGGCGACTATATGGCGCCCGGGATGGAAATTGAAGTTGCGCTGCGCAGTTACGATATCCCCAGCGAGTGGCCCGAGGCGGTGTTGAAAGAGGCCGCTCTGCTGAAAGATCATGTGGTCGAAAAGGACAAGCAGAAGCGGGTTGATCTGCGCCATCTGCCGCTGGTCACCATTGACGGCGAAGATGCGCGTGACTTTGACGATGCGATTTACTGTGAGCCGCATAAGGCCAGCGGCTGGCGTCTGTTCTCGGGTGGCTGGAAGCTCTATGTTGCCATTGCGGATGTCTCGCACTACGTGCCGCTGGGCTCGGCGCTGGATGAAGAGGCCGAGCTGCGAGGTACCTCGGTCTACTTCCCCAGTCAGGTCATTCCGATGCTGCCTGAGGAGTTGTCCAACGGGCTGTGCTCGTTGAATCCGCATGTTGATCGCCTTGCCATGGTCTGCGAAATGACCGTGTCGAAGAGTGGCGAGCTGACTGACTTCGAGTTCTACGAGGCGGTTATCCACTCGCATGCGCGCCTGACCTATAACAAGGTCTCCAGCATGCTTGAACATCCGCGCAGTCGTGAAGGCAAGGCGCTGCGTGACGAGTATTCCGAGGTGGTTGCCCATCTGGAAAACCTGTATGAGCTCTACAAGGCCCTGGCCAAGGCGCGCCAGGGGCGCGGGGCGATCGATTTCGAAACGACCGAAACGCGTATGGTGTTTGGAGATGATCGCAAGATCGTCGAGATTCTGCCGACAACGCGCAATGATGCGCACAAGATTGTCGAGGAATGCATGCTGTGCGCCAATGTGGCGACTGCGCGCTTCCTTCAGGAGCTTGAGCTGCCGGGGCTGTATCGTGTGCATGACAGTCCGCAGGCGGAAAAAATCGAGCGTTTGCGCGAGTTTCTCAACTCGCTCGGCCTGAGTCTGACCCGCAAGAAGGGTGATCCGACGCCGGAAGACTATGCAGCAGTGCTCGCGCGTGTCCAAGGTCGTCCCGATGCCCAGTTGATTCAAACGGTGATGCTGCGCTCGCTCAGCCAGGCGGTGTACAGCCCGGACAATGCCGGGCACTTTGGTCTCAACTACGAGGCCTATACCCATTTCACCTCGCCCATTCGTCGCTATCCGGACCTGCTGGTGCATCGCGCCATTCGCAGTGTCATCCGCTCGCGTCGTAATACCTCTCTGGTACGTCGCGCCGGCGCCGGCGTGATTCCGAAGGCGAAAATCTATCCCTATGACCATCAGCGTCTGGTCGAGCTGGGCGAGCAGTGTTCCCAGAATGAGCGGCGTGCCGACGAGGCGACTCGGGATGTGGTGAGCTGGCTCAAGTGCGAGTTCATGCAGGATCGCGTCGGTGACAGTTTTGATGGTTTGGTTACTGCGGTCACCAGCTTTGGGTTGTTCGTCGAGCTCACAGATATTTATGTAGAAGGGTTGCTGCACATTACGGCATTGCCTGCCGACTACTACGAATTTGATGCGGTGCATCACTCGCTGATCGGCGAGCGTTCCGGTCGCCGCTTCCGTTTGGGCGACTCGGTGCGGGTTCAGGTGGCCAGAGTTGATCTTGATGATCGCAAGATCGACTTCGAGATGGCGGCAGATGCGCCACAGGCCCCTGTGGAACGTCAGGTATCGGCCAGTCGCGCCATGCGTGAAAAGCTGCTCGCTGATGCCCGTCGTGCCGCCGGAGAGGTGGCGCCGCGTGGCAATGCGCCGCGCAAGGGGCGCTCCGACGCCAGCACCGGCAAGCCGGGAGGGGGTTCGCGGAGCAAGACTGCTCGGCCCGCAAAGGCGCCTGCTGGTGGCAAGGCAGATGGCAAGGGTGCGGCGCCGACAAGTCGCGGCCCGCGAAAGCGCAAGGCGCGATAGGGTGAGTGCAGTTTGATGAGTGATCTTGAACGGGTGTTCGGCGTCCATGCCGTGCAGGCGCTGATTGAGCGTTACCCCAAGCGCGTCAAGCGTCTGATAATTCAGTCCGGTCGTCTGAATGAGCGTCAGCAGCGGCTTTTGTCCGAGGCGGAACAGGTCGGACTGAGTGTTGTTCGTTTGGCGGTTGATGAACTGGATGCCCAGGCAGATGGCGTTCATCAGGGCGTTCTGGCAGAAGTATCGCCCAGTCAGCTGTGGTCCGAGGAGATGCTGGGACATCTGCTGGACAGGCTCGATGGTCCGGCATTGCTGCTGGTGCTGGATGGTGTGACTGATCCGCATAATCTCGGCGCCTGCCTGCGCAGTGCGGATGCCGCCGGGGCGCACGCCGTGATTGTGCCCAAGGATCGCTCCGCGACCCTGAATCCGACGGTACGCAAGGTGGCCTGTGGCGCAGCGGAGACTGTGCCACTGGTGGCTGTAACCAACCTCAGTCGTACGCTGAGGCAGTTGCAGCAGCGCGGACTGTGGGTGGTTGGTACTGCCGGCGAAGCGGAACAACTTATTTATGATGTGGATTTCACCGTTCCGTCGGTGATTGTTATGGGTGCGGAGGGCGCGGGTATGCGTCGTCTGACCCGTGAGCACTGCGATTATCTGGCCAAGCTGCCGATGGCCGGCAGTGTCAGCAGTCTCAATGTCTCGGTCGCTACCGGCATCTGCCTGTTTGAAGCGGTACGCCAGCGCGGGGCATCGAGCTGATCCGGATGCCGACGGTGCCGAGGGCGCCGTCGGTGTAACTCAACCCTTGCAGGGTAGCTAGCCCCCACCCACACTATTGGCTTCCAGCTTCCAGCTTCCAGCTTCCAGCTTCCAGCTTCCAGCTTCCAGCTTCCAGCTTCCAGCCAAGAATTGCGTCTTGCTGGCATTTCCCTTGCAAGCTCGGCGGCCGTTCACTATGATGTGTGCCCCAAACCCTATGTTCCACTCCTTGCCAGACTGTTTGGGCAGCTGGCTATAACCCGTAAGGAGCTTGTATGCGTCATTACGAAATCGTATTTCTGGTTCACCCGGACCAGAGCGAGCAGGTTAACGCGATGGTTGAGCGTTACACCAAGCTGATCGAAGAAGACGGCGGCAAACTGCACCGTCTGGAAGACTGGGGCCGCCGTCAACTGGCTTACCCGATCGACAAGGTTCACAAAGCTCACTACATCATGATGAATGTTGAGTGCAGCGCCAAAGCACTGGAAGAGCTGACTGAAAACTTCCGTTACAACGATGCCGTTATCCGTAACATGGTCATCCGTCGTGACGAAGCCGTTACCGAACAGTCCGACATGCTCAAGGCTGAAGAGAGTGGTCGTGGTGAGCGTCGCGAGCGTCGCGAGCGCAACGACGATAATGACTCCGGCGATAACGCTGACAGCAACGACACCGATGACAACGGTGACGACGAGTAAGTTTTTTCAGTTCCCATTCCAGAATTAAGGAGACGCTGCCATGGCACGTTTTTTCCGTCGCAGAAAGTTCTGCCGTTTCACCGCTGAAGGCGTTAAAGAGATCGATTACAAGGATCTCAACACTCTGAAGGCCTACGTTACCGAGACCGGCAAGATTGTCCCGAGCCGCATTACCGGTACCAAGGCTAAGTACCAGCGTCAGCTGGCCGTTGCTATCAAGCGCGCCCGCTACCTGGCTCTGCTGCCTTACACCGACGGCCACGGTCGTTAATTGGTAGCCAAAAGTAATTGATCAGGAAACCGAATCGGCATGCAGGGGCTGGCTGAGTTCATCATGCGCGGTCGCAGACAAGCCACACTGGTGGTGGGTTTGTCGGTCGCAGTACCCATGCTGTTCTGGTTTGGTGCGGTGGCAATGGCGTTGGTGCTGTTGCGCCGCGGGTGGTCGGAAGGCCTCCCGGTGCTGGGTTGGGCGTCCTTGCCTGCAGTTGCCTGGGCGCTGTTGGGTGATCCTACCCCGCTGATGGTGTTGTTGGGCTGTTCGGCGTTGGCGCTGTTGTTGCGCCAGCGCAGTGAGTGGTCACTGGTGACGATGGCGACTGCGCCGCTCGGGCTGGTTTTTGCACTGGTACTGCTGGTTACCCTGCAGGGCCCGTTGCAAGAGGTGGCAGATCAGATTCGCTCTGCGCTGCCGCAGATGCTGACCGAGTTGAGCGCAGAAATCGACGAGGCTGCACTGGCCCGCCTGCAGGCACTTATGGTGCCGCTGCTGGCCGGTTTGATGGGGGCTACCCACGCAGCCATGACACTGGTGTGCCTGATTCTCGCGCGCAGCTGGCAAGCCCGGTTGTTCAACCCTGGCGGGTTTCGCGACGAGTTTCACCGTTTGCGCTTGGCTCCGTGGATGAGCATCGTTTTGGCCTTGCTGGTGTTTGTTGGCCCGCAGTTTGATGGGCTGGCAATGCTTGCACCGATTGCCACAGTGCCGCTGCTGTTTGCCGGACTGGCGCTGGTGCATGGCGTTGTCGGTATCAAGCGGCTGGGTATCGGCCCGCTGGTGGTGCTTTACGCGACGCTGATTTTTGTCTGGCAAGTGCTGTACCCCCTGATCATGTTTTTGGCGTTTATTGATAGTCTGTTTGATTTCCGTTCCCGCTTGCAGCCGGCTTCCGGTGCCAGTGGAAACGATGACTCAAACGGTCAAGGTTGAATTTAAGAGGTCATCGCAATGGAAGTTATCCTGCTCGAAAAGATCGCGAACCTGGGTAACCTGGGCGACAAAGTCGCTGTCAAGGCTGGTTACGCTCGCAATTTCCTGCTGCCTTTCGGCAAGGCTACTCCGGCTACCGCTGAAAACGTTGCCGCGTTCGAAGCACGTCGTGCCGAACTGGAAAAACTGGCTGCAGAGAAGAAGGCCGAGGCTGACGCCCGTGCCGCTCAGCTGGCTGAACTGACTGTTACCATCGCCGCCAACGCTGGCGAAGAGGGCAAACTGTTCGGTTCCATCGGTACTCGCGACATCGCCGATGCCGTTACCGCAGCTGGCGTTGCCATCGAGAAGAGCGAAGTTCGTCTGCCCGACGGCGCGCTGCGCAACGTAGGTGAGTTCGATGTCGTCGTGCAGCTGCACACTGACGTTGAAACCACCGTCAAGCTGGTTGTTGTAGCCGGCTGATAACGGGTTGCACTGGCAGTGCTCGCCCGTGGCGGGTGATTTGCCGGTGCATTCTCGTTAGACTTGTCACACGGCGCCTGTCTCCGGACAGGCGCCGTGTTGCATTTCTGTACCAGCCGTTTTGAGCGCCCTTTCATGACTGACACACTGTATAGCGAACATCCGGAACTCGATCTGCAGACCGCAGCATTGAAGGTACCGCCGCACTCCATTGAGGCCGAGCAGGCTGTGCTGGGCGGGGTCATGCTGGACAACATGGCCTGGGAACGCGTTTCAGAGCTGCTCAGCGAAAGTGATTTCTATCGGCACGATCACCGAATGATCTTCAAGGCGCTGGTGCGCCTGGCCTCGCGCAACCAGCCATTCGACGTGGTGACGCTGGCGGAAGATCTCGACAAGGAAGGTCTGATTGATCAGGTGGGCGGGCTCGCCTATCTCGGCCAACTGGCCAAAAATACCCCTTCGGTTGCCAACATCAGCGCCTACGCGCAGATTATTCGCGAGCGTTCAACGTTGCGGCAACTGATCAGTGTCAGCACCGAAATTGCCGACACCGCCTTCAATCCCAAGGGAATGCAGGCGACCGAAGTGCTCGATGAAGCCGAGCGCAAGATTTTCTCGATTGCTGAAAGCCGCCCCAAGACCGGTGGCCCAGAGGGCGTCAACAGCCTGCTGACCAAGGCCATCGACCGAATCGACACCCTGTTCAACAGTGAAGGGTCGATTACCGGTCTGTCTACCGGGTTTACCGAGCTGGATAACATGACCTCGGGCCTGCAGCCGGCTGACCTCATTATTGTGGCCGGTCGTCCGTCGATGGGTAAAACGACCTTCGCGATGAACCTGGTCGAAAATGCGGTGATGCGCAGCGACAAGGCCGTGCTGGTGTTCTCCCTGGAGATGCCGGGCGAGTCGCTGATCATGCGTATGCTTTCATCACTGGGGCGGATCGATCAGACCAAGGTGCGTTCCGGCCGTCTTGATGACGAGGATTGGCCACGTCTGACCTCGGCGGTCAACATGCTCAACGACCGCAAGCTGTTCATTGACGACACCGCCGGCCTGTCCCCGATGGAGATGCGCACACGCGCGCGTCGTATCGTGCGCGAGCACGGCGATCTTGGCCTGATCATGATCGACTACCTGCAGCTGATGCGCATTGGTGGGGCCAGCTCGGAAAACCGGACCAACGAGATTTCCGAAATTTCCCGCTCGCTCAAGGCGCTGGCCAAAGAGTTCAACGTACCGGTTATTGCGCTGTCGCAGCTTAACCGCTCGCTGGAGCAGCGCCCGAACAAGCGCCCGATCAACTCTGACCTGCGGGAATCCGGCGCGATCGAGCAGGACGCGGACGTGATCATGTTCGTCTACCGTGATGAGGTCTATCACCCAGATACCCAGGACAAGGGTATCGCCGAGCTGATCATCGGCAAGCAGCGTAACGGCCCCATCGGCACGGCACGGATGGCGTTTCTGGGCAAATATACCCGTTTTGAAAACCTCGCACCCGGTTCCTATTCCGGCTACGGGGAGGAGTAAGCATGGCGGTCAGCATTCCGGTCGCGAAGCACCAACTGTTCGACTACCCGCGTTACTGGGCCGAGTGCTTCGGTCCGGCGCCTTTCCTGCCGATGAGTCGGGAGGAGATGGACCTGCTCGGCTGGGACAGCTGCGACGTGATCATTGTTACCGGCGACGCCTATGTCGACCATCCGTCGTTCGGCATGGCCATTATCGGGCGGCTGCTCGAGGCGCAGGGTTACCGCGTTGGTATCATCAGCCAGCCGGACTGGCACAGCAAAGATGACTTCATGAAGCTGGGCAAGCCAAACCTGTTTTTCGGTGTGGCTGCCGGCAATATGGACTCGATGATCAACCGCTACACGGCTGACCGCAAGGTGCGCTCCGATGACGCCTATACGCCCGGTGGCAGTGGCGGCAAGCGCCCGGATCGTGCCAGCCTGGTCTACAGCCAGCGTTGCCGTGAGGCTTTCAAGGACGTGCCGGTTGTGCTCGGCGGGATTGAGGCATCGCTGCGCCGCATTGCTCACTATGACTACTGGCAGGACAAGGTTCGCCATTCGCTGTTGATCGATGCCAAGGCCGATATTCTTCTCTACGGCAATGCCGAGCGGGCGATCGTCGAGGTGGCCCATCGTCTGAGCCGCGGCGAGCCGATCCAGAGTATTACCGACGTGCGTGGCACGGCCTTTGTGCGTCGTGATACCCCCGAGGGCTGGTTCGAGCTGGATTCGACCCGCATTGATCGCCCTGGCAAGATCGACAAGATCATCAATCCCTACGTCAATACTCAGGACACAGCAGCCTGTGCTGTAGAGCAGGCCAAGGGCCCGGACCAGCAAAGTGACGATGATGTTCAGGTAGTCGAGCTGCTGCCGCATCCGCGCCTGGAGCGTGACCGCACGGTGATCCGCCTTCCTGCGTTCGATAAGGTCAAAGGCGATCCGGTTCTCTATGCTCACGCCAACCGCGTGCTGCATCTGGAAACCAACCCGGGCAACGCCCGGGCTCTGGTGCAGCGCCATGGTGACCGCGATGTGTGGTTCAACCCTCCGCCAATTCCGTTGTCGACTGAAGAGATGGACTACGTGTTCGGTCTGCCGTACGCCCGCGTTCCGCATCCGGCCTATGGTGATGCGCGCATTCCGGCTTACGAAATGATTCGTTTCTCGGTCAACATCATGCGTGGCTGCTTTGGTGGCTGTACCTTCTGCTCGATCACCGAGCACGAGGGGCGCATCATACAGAATCGGTCACACGACTCGATTATTCGCGAAATCGAAGAAATTCGCGACCGCGTTCCCGGCTTTACCGGGGTGATTTCGGATCTCGGCGGGCCAACGGCCAACATGTATCGCATCGCCTGCAAAAGCCCGGAAATCGAGGCTGCCTGCCGCAAGCCATCCTGCGTGTTCCCCGGTATTTGCGAGAACCTCAATACCGATCACTCGTCATTGATCTCGCTGTATCGCAAGGCTCGGGATCTGCCGGGGGTGAAGAAGATTCTGATTGCCTCCGGGCTGCGTTACGACCTGGCCGTGGAGTCGCCGGAATACGTCAAGGAGCTGGTCACCCACCACGTGGGCGGTTACCTGAAGATTGCACCGGAGCATACTGAAGAAGGGCCGCTGACCAAGATGATGAAGCCGGGCATCGGCTCCTACGATCGCTTCAAACAGATGTTCGAGAAGTTCTCGAAAGAGGCGGGCAAGGAGCAGTACCTGATCCCGTACTTCATCGCCGCGCATCCGGGCACCACCGATGAGGATATGATGAACCTGGCGCTCTGGCTCAAGCGCAACGGCTTCCGCGCTGATCAGGTGCAGGCGTTCTACCCGTCACCTATGGCGACTGCGACGGCCATGTACCACTCGGGCAAGAACCCGCTGCGCAAGGTCACCTACAAGAGCGACGGCGTGAACATCGTCAAGGGCGAGCGCCAGCGGCGCCTGCATAAGGCTTTTTTGCGCTATCACGATCCGAACAACTGGCCGATGCTGCGCGAGGCGCTGACCAATATGGGTCGCGCTGATCTGATTGGCAACGGCAAGCATCAGCTGATTCCGGCATTCCAGCCCGCAGTGGCCGGATACCAGAGCGCCCGCCGCAAGAACTCGACACCCGCCGGCAGCAAGAAGGCCGGGCGCGTGCTCACCCAGCATACCGGACTGCCGCCGCGCGAGACTGGCGCGGGCAAGGGCGCAGGGAAGGGGGCCGGCAAGCCGTCAGGCGGAAGGCGCAAGCCGGCCCGTCGCGGATAGAGGCGACGGGGCTATTGTCCTGATAGCCGTTTTCGAATGGCCGTGAGCGCATTCTCTGCCTACAGTGATTATCAGGTGGCGTCGTCAGGCGCCGCTGCAATTCGCAGAGGGCTCCGTCATGCTGAACGAAATCTGGATGCGCTGGTGGGCCGACTATGCCGCCGCGTCGGCCTGTTAGAGGTGAGAACCTCAGAGCAGGGACAGGTCGCTCTCGGCTTTGAGTTCGCGCCAGTGTTGCAATTGTTCGCGTAACTGGCTCAGCTCCACCGGTTTTGCCATATGGCCGTTCATGCCGGCCTTGCGTGCCCGCTCGCGGTGCTCGGGAAGGATATGGGCGGTCAGGGCGATGATTGGAATCGGCTGGCTGCCAGTGCGTTGCTCCCACTGGCGTATGCGTTCGGCAGCGGTGAAACCATCCATCTCGGGCATTTCGCAGTCCATCAGTACCAGGTCAAAGGGCTGCTGTTGCACTGCCTCCAGCGCTCTGGCGCCGTTATCCACCGCTGTGGCAGACACCTGCAGCTTTGCCAGCATGCCGAGAATGACCTTGGTTGAAATCGCGTTGTCTTCGGCAACCAGAACCCTGAAGTGGTTTTCCTCCCGGGTCGCGACCGGCTGGTCGCGGTCACTGCTGTCCTGGGCCGGGGTACGGCGCTGTGCCCACTCGTCTATCAGAGTGGTGCGCAGGGTATAGCCGGCAACCGGTTTGCTGAGAATCCGGCGAATACCGGCATTGCGGGCAATGACCCGACTGGGTACCTGATTGATTCCGGTCAGCATGATGATCAGCAGATCGCTGTTTATGGTCGGGTCGTCCTTGATGCGGGCGGCCAGTTCAACGCCGCTCATGCCGGGCATCGACTGATCGAGCAGAATGATTTCGAACGGATTGCCCAGATTGGCCTGGCTGCGCAGCAGGGCCAGTGCCTCGCGACCGTTTGATGCGCATTGCGCGCGCATTCCCCAGGCTGCGGTCTGCTGTTGCAGAACCTTGCGGCAGGTGGCGTTGTCGTCAACGATCAGCACATTGCGGTCAGTCAGGCTGCTGCCATCCGTGTCTGCGTCAAGCCCTGCATCGATGCTGCTTGCCGGCAGGGTAAACCAGACGGTGGTGCCCTGGTCGTTGGCATACTTGATGCCGAGTTGGCCCTTCATCATGCCGATCAACTGGCGGGTGATCACCAGTGGCAACTTGCCGTCAGTATCGGACTGATCGAGGAAGCGGGTGACCTTGAAATCGCTGTTGAGCAGACTGTTGCACGCATCTTCCGGCATGCCGGCGCCGGTGTCCTGAATTGCAAAGCGCAGCTGAGGAGCGCCATCTTTCTGTTCCATTCCGACCACCAGCAGCACCTCACCCTGTTCCGTATAGTGCAGGGCGTTGGCAAGGAGGTTCATCAGGATCTGACGCAGGCGTGTAGGGTCGCCCTGAAGGGTGCGAGGTACCTCCGGGTGGACGAAGCCGATTAGTTCAATGCCCTGTCCTTCGGCGCGGGCGCGGTAGATATCGAGGCAATCGTTGACCAGCGCATGCAGATCGAACTGCACCCGTTCGAGGGTCAACTGACCGGACTCCAGCCGCGACATGTCGAGAATTTCGTTGATCAGGTTGAGCAGGTCGTTGCCGGAGCCATGGATGGTCTGCACGTAATCACGCTGTTTGGCGGACAGGGCGGTATCAAGCAGCAGTTCACTCATGCCCAGAACACCGTTCATCGGCGTCCGGATCTCGTGGCTGATACGTGCCAGAAACTCGGCCTTGGCGCGTTGCTCGGCACGCGCGGTTGCGCTGTCCTGGCGGTCGCGTGCGCGGCGACTGATGATTCCCTGCAGGCGGCGATAAAGGCTCCAGCTGTAACCCACCAGCGCACTCCAGAGCAGCAGCTCCGCCAGATAGGCCTCCGGCTGTTGCTGGCCAGCCATGGCCTCCATCAGGCCGTTACCCAGCAGCAGGCAGGTTGCACTGGTGAAGGGGACGTCCAAACGTTGCTCGCGGATGCTTACCCAGTACGCAAGCAGCAGCAGGGCCGCGGGCAGGCCGATGTGAACGGTATGGATGAGCAGACGCGAAAGCGACGGGAACACCGCGCAGCCAGCTGTCAGCAGTGCCGTTACGACCGCCGCTGCGTAAATGGCATGACGTCGATTGCTGCGGCTGTCGTTACCCAGCAGCGAGCAAGTCAGCAGGGCCAGCAGCGGATAGGCACTGAGATGAACGATTTCGCCGGGATGACCGTACAGTCGCGGCATAGCCTCGGCAATCCAGCTCAAACCGCTCAGGCTGCTGATCGACATCAGCAGGCTTGCACCGCCCAGCAGCAGGTGGAACGGGTCGCGTCCCAGCACGCCGTGCAACAGACAGTGCAGCACCAGGGCCAGCATCAGACCGACCAGTATGCCCTGGAGCGTCTGCTGCATGCTGTGGCGTGCCGAGGCTTCCTTGACATCCAGTAGCTCGATTCGGGTGCTCAGCGGGTAATCGTTCTGCAGGCGCAGAATCAGGGTGTCGCCAGCGCTGGTACTGGGCTCAAGCGGGAAAGCAAAGCCATGGAATGGCAATGGCCGGGTGTCGGCCGGCATCCGGCTGCCCGTGCGATAGAGGTGGCTGGCCTCGCCGTTTTGCAATCGATAGACCTCGATCAGCGCGATGCTGGGGTTTTCGAGGATCAGTAATCGGTTCTCGACATTGTCGAGACGGACTTCGACCCACAGCGCACCCGGTTTGCCGGGCAGGCTAAGAGGCGCGGAAGGTGCGGGTACGAAGCGGTTGGCGTAGCGGTTGGACAGGATGTCCTGCAGCAGCAGCTCGCCGCTGGCGTCGACATAGGTTCGATAAGCGGGCGTGCCGCTTTGTACCTTGTCGATCCAGGTAGTGAACGTGAAGGCAATACCCAGAATCAGGGCGAGTATCAACGAGCTGATCTGCTTCACGATTGAGTCCTGTCCTTGGTTCTGGTGTCCGGTTGATACAATGCGTTGGCCAGTATAGCGCAGCCATCTGCCTGCAGAAATGCAGCGGCCGGACAGTCTCCTGTCCGGCCGTGCCTTGTTCAGCTCTCCCGGGCGATGGCGCGGTAGCCGATATCGCTGCGGTAGAAGCTCCCTTTCCAGCTTATCTGTCGGGCCAGCTCGTAAGCGCCCTGCTGGGCGGCCTTGACGGTCTCGCCAAGCGCGGTGGCGCAGAGGACCCGACCGCCGCTGGTAACGACCTGGCCATCTTTCAGCGCAGTGCCGGCATGGAACACCTTGCCATTGTCGCTGACCGCCTCTTCCAGTCCGCTGATGACGTCGCCCTTGGCGTAGTCGGCAGGGTAGCCGCCGGCAGCCAGCACAACGCCGAGACTGCAACGCGGATCCCATTGGGCGCTGACCTGATCCAGGGTACCTGCATTGGCTGCTTCAACCAGGGTAACGAGGCTTGATTGCAGGCGCAGCATGATCGGCTGGGTTTCCGGATCGCCGAAACGGCAGTTGAACTCGATGACCTTGGGATTGCCGTCGGCGTCGATCATCAGACCGGCGTAGAGGAAGCCGGTATAGATGTTGCCTTCGGCAGCCATGCCGCGCACGGTCGGCCAGATGATCTGTTCCATGACCCGCTGGTGGACCTCGTTGGTCACCACCGGGGCAGGGGAGTAGGCGCCCATGCCGCCGGTATTGGGGCCGGTATCGCCGTCGCCAACGCGCTTGTGATCCTGGCTGGTCGCCATCGGCAGCACGTGTTCGCCGTCGACCATGACGATGAAGCTGGCCTCTTCGCCGTCGAGAAACTCCTCAATGACCACGCGTGAACCTGCTTCGCCGAAGGCGTTGCCGGCCAGCATGTCGCGCACGGCATCCTCGGCTTCCTGCAACGTCATGGCAACGATCACGCCCTTGCCAGCAGCCAGGCCGTCGGCCTTGATGACGATCGGTGCGCCTTTCTCGCGCAGGTAAGCCAGCGCGGGCTCGATCTCGGTAAAGTTCTGGTACTCGGCAGTTGGAATCTGGTGACGGGCCAGAAAGTCCTTGGTGAAGGCCTTGGAGCCTTCCAGTTGCGCGGCCCCGGCGGTCGGGCCAAAGCAGGGCAGGCCCTGCGCGCGGAAACGGTCAACAACACCAGCAACCAGCGGGGCTTCGGGGCCGACGATGGTCAGGCTGACATTGTCCTTGGCAAAGGCAACCAGCTTGTCCAGTTCCAGCACGTCGATGGCGACGTTTTCGCACTTGGCCTCAATCGCTGTGCCGGCGTTGCCTGGGGCGACAAAGACCTTCTCGACGCGCTCGTCCTGCGCCACTTTCCACGCCAGCGCGTGCTCACGCCCGCCGCTGCCGATAATGAGTACATTCATGTAACTCTCCTGTGGAGAGAGCTTCAAGCTTCACGCTGCAAGCGGCGCTGTTTGGGCGCTCTGCTTGCGGCTTGCAGCTTGCGGCTCAGGGATTAGTGACGGAAATGGCGCATGCCGGTGAAGACCATGGCCATGCCGGCTTCGTCGGCTGCGTCAATCACTTCCTGATCGCGCATGGAGCCGCCGGGCTGGATAACGGCGCTGATGCCCACCTTGGCGGCGTTGTCGATACCGTCGCGGAACGGGAAGAACGCATCGGATGCCATGACCGCGCCGGCGACCTGCAGGCCTGCGTGCTCGGCCTTGATGGCAGCGATGCGGGCGGAGTTGACGCGGCTCATCTGGCCGGCGCCGACACCGATGGTCTGGCGGCCCTTGGCGTAGACGATGGCATTGGATTTGACGAACTTGGCGACTTTCCAGGCGAACACCAGGTCGTGGATTTCCTGTTCGGTCGGCGCGCGTTTGGTGACCACCTTCAGGTCGTCTGCGGTGATCATGCCGATGTCTCGGCTCTGCACCAGCAGGCCGCCGTTGACGCGCTTGTAGTCCCAGTCTGCCTGGCGCTCGGTGCCCCATTCGCCGCATTCCAGCAGGCGCACGTTGGCCTTGGCGGCGACCGCAGCACGGGCTTCGGCGCTGATGCGCGGGGCGATGATGACTTCAACGAACTGACGCTCAACGATGGCGGCGGCGGTGGCACCGTCCAGCTCACGGTTGAAGGCAATGATGCCGCCAAAGGCGGATTCGCTGTCGGTTGCCCAGGCCAGATCGTAGGCTTTGCGGATGCCGCCTTCGTCTTCCGGGACCACCGCCACGCCGCAGGGGTTGGCGTGCTTGACGATGACGCAGGCCGGTTTGGTGAAGCTCTTGACGCATTCCAGCGCGGCGTCGGTGTCGGCTACGTTGTTGTAGGACAGTTCCTTGCCCTGCAGCTGGGTCGCGGTGGCGATGCTGGCTTCGGCCGGGGCAGCTTCCTTATAGAAGGCGGCGGCCTGGTGCGGGTTCTCGCCGTAGCGCATGTCCTGCACCTTGATGAACTGGCTGTTGAAGGTGCGCGGGAAGGTAGCGCGGTCTTCGGTGCTCAGGGTGTCGCGGGTCTGCTCAATGGTGCCGAGGTAGTTGGCGATCATGCCGTCGTAGGCAGCGGTGTGCTCGAACGCCTTCAGGGCCAGGTCAAAGCGCTGGGCGTAGGTCAGGCCGCCGCTCTTCAGGGCTTCCACGATGCTGTCGTAATCGCTGGCGTTGACGACGATGGCGACGTCCTTGTGGTTCTTTGCTGCGCTGCGAACCATGGTCGGGCCACCAATGTCGATGTTCTCGATGGCGTCGGGCAGGGTGCAACCGGGCTTGGCGACGGTGGCGGCGAACGGATAGAGGTTGACCACGACCATGTCGATTGGCTGGATACCGTGCTGCGCCATGACGTCGCCATCGAGGTCGCGACGACCGAGGATACCACCGTGGATCTTCGGATGCAGGGTCTTGACCCGGCCGTCCATCATTTCCGGAAAACCGGTGTAGTCGGCTACTTCAACAGCCTTGATGCCCTGTTCGCACAGCAGCTTGTAGGTGCCACCGGTGGAGAGGATTTCAACGCCCTGGGCGGTAAGCTCGCGGGCAAAGTCGACGATGCCAGTCTTGTCGGAAACGCTGATCAGTGCGCGGCGTACCGGCAGGCGGGTAGTTTGATCGGTCATCTTGGATCCAGGCTAGGTTCAAAAAATCAGCTTCAAGCTACAAGCCTCAAGCTTCAAGTGGAGGCAATTCTGGCTGGCAGCTTCAGAGCAGTCCGTACTGTTTGAGCTTCTTGCGCAGCGTTCCGCGGTTCAGGCCCAGCACTTCCGAGGCTCGCGTCTGGTTGCCCTTGACGTAATTCATCACGCTCTCAAGCAGCGGTGCTTCGACCTCCGAAAGCACCATGTTGTAGACGTCGGTAACGTCCTGGCCTTCGAGATGCTGGAAATAGTTGTGCAGGGCCTCTTCGACACTGTCGCGCAGCGTTCTCGGGGTGCGGATGTCATCAATCCCGGTTGCCGGGATGATGGATTGACTGCTGTCACTCACGGTGTGGCTTCCATCAGGTAGGGTGGTGTCGTAAATCATGCTGCCAGATCTCCTTCCAGCAGACGGGCGAAGTAATGCGCGATGGCGATGTGTTGCTGGTGCGCATCGGTAATGCGGTTGAAGTCCCTGCGAAACTCGGTGGCGCCAGGCAGGGTTTGCAGATACCAGCTGACGTGCTTGCGGGCTATACGGGCGCCGTGCTCGGCGCCGTAAAAGGCATGCAGTGCGCTTAGATGGTCGGTCAGAATCTGCTGCTGCTCATCCAGTGACGCGGGCGGAAGGTATTGGCCTGTACGCAGAAAGTGGTCAATCTCGCGGAAGATCCACGGGCGGCCCTGGGCAGCACGGCCAATCATGACGGCGTCAGCGCCAGTGTGCTGCAGGACCTGGCGGGCCTTGTCCGGGCTGGTGATATCGCCGTTGGCGAATACCGGGATACGGATGCTTTGCTTGACTGCGGCAATGGTGTCGTACTCGGCGTGACCGGTGTATAGCTCGGAGCGGGTGCGGCCATGCACGGCAAGCGCCTGAATGCCACTGTCTTCGGCAATCCGCGCTACCCGCAGGGCGTTGCGATTCTCCGGATCCCAGCCGGTCCTGATTTTCAGGGTAACGGGAATATCAACGGCCTGAACCACGGCCTCGCAGATGGCTGCAACCAGCGGCTCGTCGCGTAACAGCGCAGAACCGGCGGCCTTGTTGCAAACCTTCTTTGCCGGGCAGCCCATATTGATGTCGATAATCTGTGCGCCCAGCTCGGCGTTCATCCGCGCCGCCTGTGCCATCATCTCGGGATCGCCACCGGCAATCTGCACCGAGCGTGGCTCGGGCTCACCCTCATGCACCAGACGCAGACGTGACTTGCGGCTGTTCCACAGCCGGGTATCACTGGTCACCATTTCGGACACGACCAGCCCGGCACCCAGTCGCCGGCACAGCTGCCGGAAGGGCTGATCGGTAACGCCGGCCATCGGGGCCAGAATCACACGATTGGTGAGTTGATAGGGTCCGATACTGATCACTGCTGGTCCATCCCTGTACTGTCGGTTTTCAGTGCGGCTGGCGGGTCGCTGTATCCCGTCCGCTCTGGCTCAGGGCGAAGATGGGCGAAAAGGGCGCACATGATACCCGCAAAGCATGACCGGTTAAAGACTGTTCTGGGTGTTTTTTGTACAGCTGACCAGCGAGTTTAGGCCAATTGGCGGCACCGCGCGACAGCCAGCGGTGCGCGCCGACGAAAGGCTCAGGGCGTGACGAAGTCCAGCTGGTAACTGGTTGCCTGCTGGCTCGGGGCGACCATGCTCAAGGCGATATGTATCGGCGTCTGTGACGGCATCAGAGTGCGCCCCGCCAGCTCGCCGGCCAGGTACTCGGTGGGACGAAAGTCGCGGGTCGTTGTAACGCGGCCGCGGCTATCGCTGAATGCCATGCGGATGACCGGGAATGGCTGGTCGAAATCGGCTCGGTTGTAGATGATGAGATTGATGTCCAGCGTGTTCGGAAACTCCGGGTGCGGGCGGACCAGCAGGTTGCTGCTCCGAATCTGGCTGATATCGACGCGCGCCGGCAGGCGGCAGCCGGTAATCAGACAGATACTCTCCAGCGTGGGGCGCAACTGTGCATTGCGCGCCCACGCATCCAGGTTGTACAGCGCAGCCTGGGTGGCCAGAGCCGCTATTGCGAGCAGACACAGGATGCCCCACAGCCAGTTGTGGCGTGCGCGACGTCGGCTAAGTGGTGCTTCGAACGGCAAGGGCTCATCTTCCAGCTCCGGCAGGTGCAGCAGATCGCCAAAGGCCGGCTCTCTTTGTGCCGGTACGCTGTCCGTCTCCGTATCGGGCACCACTGAGAACGCGGGCTCCCTGCGATCACGGTGTATCGGCTCGTCGGTGTCGTCCGGTTGCGGCACGATGCGGTCGTCGGGCATGAGGGGAGTGGACGGCACCACCTGTGCCGGCGCTGAGGCGGTATCGTTGGTGGTCGAGCGACTGGCGCTTAACGGGCCGATATCACGCGCAGGTGGCGTCGCCAGAAAGGATTCGTCGAGATCCGGCTCATCTTCAATCAGTGCGTCAAGGCTGGTTCCGATCCTGGCGTCGGTTTTACCGCGGGCCGGCGTCACGTCATCTGCAGGGTCGACGTCGCCGGTTGCAGGGGGTGGGCTGCCCGCTGCAGATGGATTGATCTCGTCGAGAATGGACTCGTCCAGACCCAGGGCTTCCAGATCCAGGTCGTCCAGTTCCAGGTCGTCATGGATCAGAAAATCCTCCCGATGGGAGCTCGCGGGCCGTTCGGGCGCTGCCGGCAGGTCTGCCATTGCGCTCTGAGGCAAGGCGTTGAACACCTTGAGGCAGGCGCCGCAACGGACATGCCCTGCGGCGGCATGCAGTTGCTCATGAGTCAGACGAAAGTGCGTCTTGCAGAAGGGGCACTGGGTGACCTGCAGTTCACTCATGGATGGCCGGCTGTCCTGTTGCGGAGGTTTGCTGTTCGAGTCGGTATTCTGCCCGGATCAGGGGCGGGCTGTCACCGGCGACGGCCGCTGACCCGAATCCAGCCTTCCTGGTTGGCGACCGGGTCCAGCTCGAAGTCGTCGCGGTAAGCCTGCAGAATCTCGTCGGTCTGTTCCGCGAGGATGCCGGACAGGGCAAGCAGGCCCCCGGGTTTTACCAGGCTGGCCAGACGCGGCGCCAGGCTGACCAGCGGGCCGGCGAGTATATTGGCCACCAGCACATCAGCCGGTGTATCCGGCATCTGCTCGGGCAGATAGAGATCAAAGCGGTCATCGGCAACCTGGTTGCGCTGGGCGTTGTCGCGCGAGGCCTCGAGTGCCTGAATGTCGATATCGGTACCGACGGCGTGCTCTGCGCCGAGCAACAGGCCGGCGATGGCCAGGATACCTGAGCCGCAGCCGAAGTCGATCAGCGTCTTGCCCTGCAGCTGCTGTGCATCCAGCCACTGCAGGCACAGTGATGTTGTCGGGTGGGTGCCGGTACCGAACGCCAGACCGGGGTCCAGCAACAGGTTGACCGCGTCGGGCTCTGGCGCTGCATGCCAGCTGGGTACGATCCACAGACGCTCACCGAAACGCATGGGGTGGAAATTGTCCATCCAGCTGCGCTCCCAGTCCTGATCCTCGATTTTTTCCAGCTCGTGCGGCGGCAGCTCGGCTTGCCAGAGCAGGCGCAGATGCTGCAGCAGTGCTTCCGGGTCGGTGTCTGCTTCGAACAGCGCGAGCAGGTGAGTGTTTGACCACAGCGGGGTGGTGCCCAGGTCTGGCTCGAAGATGGGCTGGTCTTCGGCATCCATAAAGGTGACCGACACAGCGCCGAGTTCCAGTAGCTGATCTTCCAGCGTGGGGGCCTGTTCGGGGGTAATGGCAAGACGCAGTTGCAGCCAGGACATGGGGGCTCCTTTGGCGCAGCTTCAAGCGGCAAGCTTCAAGCTGCAAGATCAGCAGAAAAAGAAGGGGAGCGATAATTCGCTCCCCCGAATGGTGCAGATAATACGCTGTGAGCCTGCAGCTTGCAGTTACTTCCCTGCCAGCTTGTGCTCCAGATAGTGAATGTTGACGCCGCCCTTGCAGAAGCCGGGGTCGCGGACCAGTTCACGGTGCAGTGCGGTATTGGTCTTGATGCCGTCTACTACCAGCTCGTCGATGGCGTTGCGCATACGTGCAAGCGCTTCATCGCGCGTCGCGCCGTAGGCGATCAGCTTGCCGATCAGCGAGTCGTAGTTCGGCGGAACCTTGTAGCCACTGTACAGGTGGGAGTCGACACGGATGCCGTTGCCGCCTGGAGCGTGGAAGAAGGTGACCGTGCCGGGGCTGGGCATAAAGGTCTTCGGATCTTCGGCGTTGATGCGGCACTCGATGGCGTGGCCACGAATGACAACATCTTCCTGGCGAATGCTCAGCGGCTGGCCCGATGCGACAAGGATCTGCTCCTTGACGATGTCGATGCCGGTGACCATTTCCGAAACCGGATGCTCAACCTGTACGCGGGTATTCATTTCGATGAAATAGAACTCGCCGTTTTCATACAGAAACTCGAAGGTGCCTGCGCCACGGTAGCCCAGATCGATACAGGCCTGAACGCAGCGGGCCTGAACTTCGGCGCGCGCCTTCTCGTCGATGCCGGGTGCCGGCGCTTCTTCGATGATCTTCTGGTGACGGCGCTGCAGCGAGCAGTCGCGGTCGCCCAGGTGAACGGCATTGCCCTGACCGTCCGACAGTACCTGCACTTCCACGTGACGCGGATTGGTCAGGAACTTTTCCAGATAGACCATCGGGTTGCCGAAGGCAGCGCCCGCTTCAACCTGGGTCAGCTTGATCGACTTGATCAGCTCGGACTCTTCATGCACGACGCGCATGCCGCGACCGCCACCGCCACCGGCGGCCTTGATGATCACCGGGTAGCCGACGCGCTGGGCAATCTTCAGGCACTCGGCTTCGTCTTCCGGCAGTGGGCCATCGGAGCCGGGCACGGTTGGTACGCCGGTTTCCTTCATGGCGGCAATCGCGGAGACCTTGTCGCCCATCAGGCGGATCACGCTGGCGCTCGGGCCGATGAAGGTGAATCCGGAGTTTTCCACCTGCTCGGCAAAGTCTGCACGCTCGGCGAGGAAGCCGTAGCCGGGGTGGATACCGTCAGCGCCGGTGACCTCTGCAGCGCTGATGATCGCCGGAATATTCAGGTAGGAGTCGGTCGCCGGTGCCGGGCCGATGCAGACGGTTTCGTCTGCCATGGCCAGGTGCATCAGCTCGCGGTCGGCAGTGGAGTGCACTGCCACGGTTTTCAGACCGAGTTCCTTGCACGCGCGGATCACGCGCAGGGCAATTTCACCTCGGTTGGCAACTAGTACTTTTTGCATCTAAGCCTCCGGCCCGGGCTCAGGCGATGCTGAACAGCGGTTGATCGAATTCGACCGGCTGGCCGTTGTCTACCAGAATCGCCTGGACCACGCCGCTCTTGTCGGCTTCGATGTGGTTCATCATCTTCATCGCCTCGACGATGCACAGCACGTCGCCGGCCTTGACGGTCTGGCCCACTTCAACGAATACGGCCGCAGTCGGGGACGGCGAGCGGTAGAAGGTGCCAACCATCGGCGAGCGAACCAGGTGGCCACTCGGTTCGGCCGGAGCTGCTGGCTCGGCGGCCGGTGCGGCGGCCGGTGCAGGCGCGGCGGCAACCGGGGCCGGAGCAGGGGCTACCTGATACTGCGGTACCGGTGCGTGCTGGCTGTGACGGCTGATGCGAACCGACTCCTCGCCCTCATGTATTTCCAGTTCGTCGATGCCGGACTCTTCCAGAAGTTCGATGAGTTTTTTGACTTTGCGAATATCCATTGATGCATGCACTCCAGAGCAGGTTGCGTAATCAGTTTTGGTCGATCTTGTGTATCGCGGCTTGCAGGGCCAGCTCGTAGCCCTTGGCTCCCAGACCGCAGATCACTCCCTCGGCTACGTCCGAAAAGTAGGAGTGATGACGGAAGGGTTCGCGCTTATACACGTTGGATAAGTGAACTTCGATGAATGGGATGCTCACTGCGAGCAATGCGTCACGTATTGCGACGCTGGTGTGGGTAAAAGCAGCCGGATTGATGATGATGAAGTCGATGGCTTCGTCACCCGCGGCATGAATGCGTTCGATCAACTCATGCTCGGCGTTGCTTTGCAGGCTGAGCAGATGATGCCCCTGCTGGCTGGCCAGTTCGCGCAGGTGCTGGTTGATCTGATCCAGTGTCGTCGCGCCGTAGACGCCGGGTTCACGGCTGCCGAGGCGGTTCAGGTTGGGTCCGTGGAGGACCAGGATGCTGGCCATTGTGCGTGTATTCCATTGCAGGACGGGTGCGCTGCGGCAGTGACCCGTCAGTCAAGATTTTTCCGGCAGTTTGCCGTAATCAGGTCGGCCTGTCCAGAAGTGGACTGTTGACATCAGATGTCAGCATGATGGCTGCATTATGGCGCAATCTTTTCCTGCGCGGACTGGCTGGCGAGGCTGCTGAATTCTTCCAGTGAGACTTCGCCCTGAATGCGCAGGTCACGGCGTTCCTGTCCGTTGGTGGCAAAAAACAGGTAGGCGGGTGGGCCGAACAACTGGTGGCGGGTCAGCCAGGCTCGTTGTTCCGGGCTGTTGTCGGTCAGATCAAGCTTGATGCGCAGATGGTTGGCCAGCAGTGCCTGTACCTCCGGTTGGCTGAGGATGGTGCGCTCCATGATCTTGCAGCTGATGCACCAGTCGGCATAAACATCGACGATCGCGGGCTGGCCGCGCTCGGCAGCCAAAGCCAGCTGGCGTTCGAGTTCGACGGGCTCCCTGATCAGCGTGAAAGCCGCAGTGGCCGGCTGAGTCGCGCTGCCGCCAGCCAGTGGCTGCAGCGGCCTGAGCGGGTCTTCGCCGCCAGCCAGTGCGCCGAACAGCGCGGCTGCGGCATACAGCGCAAACAGCAGGGCTATGGTCTGACGAAGGTAGTTGCCGCCTTGCATCAGCCCGAGCCGCACGGCGAGACCTGCGGCCAATGCAGCCCACAGGGCGAGGCTTATCGGGCCCGGCAGGACACGTTCAAGCAGCCAGATGGCGACTGCCAGCAAGCCAAAGCCGAACAGATGCTTGACCGTTTCCATCCACGGGCCGGAACCGGGCAGCAGGCTCTTGCCGAACAGGGTTACCAGAATCAGCGGCACCCCCATGCCCAGACCCAGGGCGAACAGGTTTAGGCCGCCGCCTATGGTGTCCCCGGTGCTGCTGATATAGACCAGCGCACCGGCCAGCGGCGCGGAAATGCACGGCGATACCACCAGCGTGGACAGCGCGCCCATCGCCGTTGCCCCTGCCAGTGACCCACCGTGGGCGCGGCGATTCAGACGTTCGAGCGGCTCGCGCAGGAACTCGGGCAGGCGCAGATCGAACAGGCCGAACATGGCCAGTGCAAACAGCACGAAGAACACCGCGAAGGTGCCCAGAATCCAGGGCGATTGCAGGCGTGCCTGCAGATTGAGCGCGGCGCCGAAGCTGCCGATCAGTGCGCCGACAATCGCCAGTGTCACGGCCATGCCAAGCACATAGCCCAGCGCCAGCGACAACGCACGGCCGCGGCTGATATGGCTGCGGCCCAGCACCATGCTGGAGAGAATCGGCAGCATGGGCAGCACGCACGGGGTAAAGGTCAGGCCGATGCCACCGAGCAGAAACAGCAGCCAGGTCATCAGACGGCCATTGTCCCTGCCACTGGGGGCTGCTGTCGTTGTCGGCTCTGCTGCGGAGGTGTTCGCGCTGCCTGCAGTGCCGCCCGCAGCCGGTGCCGGCAGATCCAGCATGACGGTTTCCGGCGGGTAACAAAGACCCGCGTCGGCGCAGCCCTGGAAGCCGACCCGCAGCTGGGTCTGACCTGCGGTCAATTGGCTGGCGTCGAGCTGAATCTGCAATTGGTCGTAGTAGACCTCAACGTCGCCGAAATACTCGTCTGTCTTGTGTTTGCCTTCCGGCAGGCTGATCTGCAGGTCTTGGTCCGGGCTTTGCGGGTTGCTCAGGTGCAGGCGGTGGCGATACAGGTAGTAACCAGGCGCCATTTCAAAGATGACCGTGACCTGTTGCGCGCTGGCGTCAAGAATATCCGGGCGAAAGGCCTGATGAACCGGCAGAAAGGTATTTTGGCTGCTGCCGCTCTGGATCAGCCCGGTAAGAGAGCCATTGCCGGAGAGTTGGGCGTGGACGCTGGCGCTTAGCAATACCAGCAGCATCAGGCAAAAACGAAACGCGCGCATGGGATAACCGACCGAAAAGTGGACGGTCATCATAAAGGCTGACGCAGGCAGGTGAAAGGCACTGGCCATGAGGCGCAGTGCCGCAATTGTTGCTGAATGGCTCAGCCGGTCAGATTCGGAAGGCGGAGACCGCCGACAGCAGGGCGCGGCTGCGCTGGCTGATCTGCTGGGTATGCTGGCGGGTATGCACCACCATGCCGAGGTTGGCCTCGCTCAGATGGTGAATCTGCTGGCTGTTTTCTCGGATGGTGCGCACCCGATCAGACTGGGCGTCGGTGTGGGTGGCGATATGCTCGGCCAATTCATTGATGCGCTCGATGGCGTTGACGATGCGGCCCAGTGCCGCGTCCGCCAGTTGGCCTTGCTCGGCGGTATTGCGTGCGTGCTTGACCTGCTCCTCCATCTGACCGGCGGACTGGCGAGCCACCTGTTGGAGCCGTTCGATAAGCTGACGGATTTCCTGGGTCGAGCCGGCAGTGCGCTGGGCCAGCCCCCGCACTTCATCGGCGACCACGGCAAAACCGCGCCCGGCCTCACCAGCCCGGGCCGCCTCAATGGCGGCGTTCAGGGCCAGCAGGTTGGTTTGCTCGGCAATGCCCTGAATAACCTCCAGCACGCTGCCAATGGTGTCTGATTCGGCCACCATGCGGTCGATGGTACGGGCGCTGTTCTGTACCTCGACCACCAGTTGCTGCATCTGGGCGATGGTGCCGCCAATCACCTGCTGGCCATCGCGCACCTCGCGGTTGGCGATCCGTGCCAGCTCGGCGCTTTCGCCGGCGTTGGTGGCCACCAGACGGATGGCTTCGTCCATGCCGCCGATATCCTGGTTGATTGACTGGGTGTCGCGCTGTTGCTGGGCTGCCCGGTCATGGGTGTCGGCAGACAGTCTTTCCAGGTCGTCGCTGGTGCCGCTCAGTGCCTCGGCCTGCTGATTGATGGTGGTCACCAGTTCGATCAGATACTGGCGCAACTGGTTGGCCGAATGCTCGAGCTGTTTCAGTTCCTGTACCCGACTGCGGGTAGCAACGGGCTTGGTGAAGTCACCGCCGGCGTAGGTCGACAGGACCGGCGCGAACTGGCTGATGCCGTTGGCCAGGGAGCGCTGCATGCGCTCGATCAGAATCGCGATCAGAATCAGCATGGCGATGATGCCCAACTGAACGTTGCGCACCTGGGCGGTGACACGGTCGCGGGCAGCGGTCAGTGCCGGCCGCATTTGCTCGGCCCCTTGCAGCAGGCCGGCGATCCGCTCGCCGGTGATCTGTTGCAGTCTGGCGCGCTCGCTGATCAATGCGCTGGTTCGTTCCAGTTCTGCCGGGTAGCGGTTGAGCAGCGATTGCAGGGCGCGCTTGTAGTCGCTGCCAGGGTCGCTGGCGCTTGCCTTGCTGCCTGTATCGACACCCAGCAATGAGGCGAAGGGGTCGTTGCTTTTCTGCTGCGCCTCGACCACGCCGAGCAGCGGCAGCCGGTCGAGCTCGTCGGCGTTCTGGCGTGTGGTGGCAAGCAGGCGCTGCAGGTTTTCAATCAAGGCGGGATCGTTCTGGCTGAACAGGCGGGCTCTTGCCAGGCTGATCCGCACCAGGTTGGCCTGCAATTCGTCAATCAGGCGCACATAATCTGCCGCCGCCTCAGCGCCCTGGCGTTGTCCGTCGCGGCTGTAGGCAGCCAGGTGTGAAAGTTCGGCCAGCACTTCGCGCTCGGCCTGAATCAGTAATGCCTGCGGATCACCGGCCAGCTTGCCGACCGCCAGCAGATCGGTCTGCATAAATTCGACAAACTCTGCCAGCGGTGCGTCGAATGGCTGGCGGATGGTTTCCGGGAACTGCTGCAGGTTTTGCTGCAACGCGGCAGCCGTATTCTGGGCCTGTTGCAGGCGCAGGGCATCACCGTGCTGGCGGTAGGCCTCGGTGTCCTGTTGCAGGGATTGGGTCTGTCCGACCATGTTGAGATAGGCGTCCATCAGTGCATAGGGAGCCTTCAACGCCTGTTGCGACCACCACAGGCTGGCACCCAGCGCTACGCCGGCAGCAGCGAGCAGCACGGTATTGAACAGGGTGAGAGATTTCAGGCGCATGGCAGTACCCCGGTAGAATCGGACTGCCGGGATAATAATGTCAGTTGTGTGACAGCTTGATGAATGCGTTGGCCGGATGATGGCGCGCCCCCGGCAGTGCGTTTTCGCTGATCTGCGCAGCCATTCAAACAGCCGTGATATGCTGGTCCGCAGAATAGCCACAGGAGTCGGAATATGAAATTTGGCAAGCGCAACGCAGCTACGGGCGGCGACGGTCATGGCTCACTGGTAAGCGGCGCAGTGCTGGCACTGGTTGTGATCTGGCTCTTTATCTGCCTGCTGGTGGGCTGGTACTGGAGCAGCGAGCCTGATCTGGAGCCGGTTGCCGGTGCCCCGCAACCCGAGATGGTCAATGGCGAATACACCGCCCGCACCCTGCGAGCTGTGGTGCAGACCCTGCTTGAGAAGCCGGGTGGCTACCTGAGCAACGACATCATGCCGCCCGGTCTGTGGCTGGATAACATGCCGCGCTGGGAGTATGGCGTGCTGGTTCAGGTGCGTGACATGACCCGTGCGCTGCGCCGCGATATGGCGCGTTCGCAGTCGCAGTCTACCGAGGACCGTGATCTGGCCAAGGCGGAGCCGCGGCTGCATTTCGACAACAACAGCTGGGCCATGCCGGCCAGCGAAAGCGAATATCGCGACGGTATTCGCTCTCTCGACAGCTATATCGAACGCCTGCAACGCGGTGAGGCGGACTTCTACTCCCGTGCAGACAACCTCTCCAGCTGGGTAGGGGATGTCAGCACCCGTCTTGGCTCCATGTCGCAACGCCTGTCTGCCAGTGTGGGGCGCGCGCCGTTGACGACCGGCGGAAAGCTTGGCGAGACAACGCCCTGGCTGGAAATCGACGACGTGTTCTACGAGGCTCGCGGTACTTCCTGGGCCCTGGTGCAACTGCTGCGTGCGGTTGAGCATGACTTCGCCGATGTGCTTGAGAAGAAGAACGCGCTGGTAAGCCTGCAGCAGATCATCCGTGAACTGGAAGCCACCCAGCAGACGCTGTGGAGTCCGATGGTGCTGAATGGTGACGGCTTCGGCATGCTGGCCAACCATTCGCTGGTCATGGCCAACTATCTGTCCCGTGCCAACGCCGGCATGATTGAGCTGCGCCGCTTGCTGGAACAGGGCTGATTTGTGGATCAGCAACACATCGCGGCCTATCTTCAGGCCTCCGGCAGCGAGCGGGTGATTCATGTCGATGAGCAGGATCGTGAACTGGGTGTCGTGTCGCGTGCCGACGCTCAGTCGCGTGGTCTGATTACCCGTTGTACCTTTATCTTCGTATTCAACTCCCGTGGTGAGCTGTGTGTGCATCAGCGCACGCCGCACAAGCGCCTGTATCCTTCCTTCTGGGATGTGGCAGCTGGCGGTGTAGTGGCGGCTGGTGAGAGTTATCTGCAGGGCGCTGAACGGGAGCTGGCCGAAGAGCTGGGGGTAGCCGGTGTGCCGTTGACCGAACACTTCCGATTTTTCTTCAACTCGGCCGAGAGCCAGCTGTGGGGCGGGGTATTCAGTTGCCGCTGGGATGGCCCGCTGACGCTGCAGCCGGAAGAGGTGCAAGCGGTACGCTGGGTAGACCCGCGCAGTGACTGGCAGCGTGCGGGGGAGCAATACGCTCCCGACTCCCTGGAAGCGCTGGCGCGTCTGTTGCAACACTCGTCATTGGAACTTCATGCATGAAAAAAACCGGTTTGCAGGCCCTGGGTGGCCTGGTGTATTCGACCGATGCCGGGCGTCTGTGCCCGGGCTGTGAACAGCCGGTGGCGCAATGTCGCTGTGCTGACCAGGCTATCCCCGAGGGTGACGGCATCGCCCGGGTGCGCCGGGAAACCAAAGGCCGCGGTGGCAAGACGGTAACCACCGTGACCGGTGTACTGCTGAACGCCGATGACCTCAAGGCGCTGGCCAAGCGGCTGAAGAATCGCTGCGGCTGTGGCGGCGCGGTCAAGGACGGCATTATCGAGATTCAGGGCGACAAGGTCGATCAGGTCTGCGAGCTGCTGGTGGCGGAAGGGTTCAAGGTCAAGCGCGCCGGAGGCTGAGCGGGTGATCCTTCGGCCGCAACTGGTGAACGCCTGGCGCGACCCGCTGGCGCAGCGCCGGGTTTGGCATATCGCGCTGCCGCTGATTCTCTCCAATATCAGTGTGCCGCTGGTCGGGTTGGTCGATACCGCGGTTATCGGGCATATGGACGGGGCACATCATCTGGGCGCTGTGGCTGTCGGCAGCACGCTGTTTACCTTCGTGCTCTGGGCAACGGGCTTTCTGCGCATGGGTACCACCGGGTTTGCGGCGCAGGCCTGTGGCAGCGCAGATGGCGATCAGCTCCGACGTATCCTGCTGCAGGCAATCTGGCTGGCGGTGTTGATCAGTGCACTGGTCTGGCTGTTTCGCACGCCGCTACTGAATATGGGGCTGCACTATCTGCAGAGCAGTGAGGCGCTGCTCGAGCAGGCCCGCGCCTATTTTCAGATTCGCCTGATCAGTCTGCCGGCGGCACTGGCCAACTTTGTGCTGATCGGCTGGTTTATCGGTGCCCAGAACAGCCGCGTGCCGTTCGCGATGCTGCTGACCGTCAACCTGACCAATATGCTGCTGGATGTGCTGCTGGTGGTTGGGCTGGATCTGGGCGTGCAGGGTGCGGCCTGGGCCAGCGTCTGCGGTGATGTGCTCGGCCTGCTGCTCGGGCTCGCGCTTGTGCGGTCCACCCTGCGGCAATACCCCGGGGCGTTTGACTGGGTGCGAGGTCTCAGGCTCAAAGGGGCGGCACCGCTGCTGCGGGTCAATCGGGATATTCTCATTCGCACCCTGGCGTTGCAGTCGGTGTTCTATCTGCTGGTGGTGCAGGGTGCCAGGCTCGGAGATGAGGTGGTCGCGGCCAACGCGGTGCTGCTCAACTTTCTGCTGATTACCTCCCATGCGCTTGATGGTCTGGCACATGCGCTCGAAGCGCTTGGCGGTCACGCCCTGGGCAAGCGGGACAAGCGTGGGCTGGTCCAGGTGCTGGTGATTACCACCGGCTGGTCGCTGGTGCTGAGCCTGGCTTTTGTTGCGGCGTTTGCTCTGGGCGGCGATCTGCTCATTCGTTTGCTTACGGATTTGCCGGAGGTGAGGGCGCTGGCCCGGCAGTATCTGGTCTGGGTTACGATCATGCCGCTGGTGACCGTTTGGAGTTATCTGCTTGACGGCTTGTTCATCGGCGCGTCCCGCGCCCTGGCCATGCGCAATACCATGCTGCTCGCGCTGGTGTGCTACCTGCCGCTGGCGTGGGCCTTGCAAGGCCAAGGTAATCATCTTGTCTGGTTTGGCTTTTTGACGTTTATGGCGTTGCGCTCGCTGCTTCTGGGGGGCTGGTTTGCCTGGCTCTGGCGCACGGACCGCTGGATGCAGCTAGATTAGAAGTGATGCTGAAAGGGCTGGGCAGTAATGGGAGAAGAGCAATGATAGAGGCGTCCATACCGGCAGATGAACAGCAGCGTCTGGCCGCGCTCCGCGCCATGCAACTGCTGGATACGCCACCTGATCCGCATATTGATGCATTGCTGCGCATCGCTCAGCGGATGTTTGGCGTGGGCAGTACGCTGGTGACCCTGATCGACTCTGATCGCCAGTGGTTCAAGGGGCGCATCGGAGCGACGAATCTTGAAGGGCCGCGCAACGTTTCGTTCTGCGGTCACACCATTCTGTCCGACGATATTCTCTACGTGCAGGATGCGCACGCCGATGAGCGCTTTTTCGATAATCCGGCCGTAACCGGCTATCCGTTTGTGCGTTTTTATGCGGGCATTGCTCTGCATGCGCCCGATGGCAGCAGGATCGGCTCGTTCTGTGTGCACGATACCGCGCCGCGTGAGCTGACCGACAGCGAACGTGAGGCGATGGGCGACTTTCAACAGTTGCTGGAGGCCCTGTTTGTTGCGCATCAGTTGCGCATGGATGCGGCCTGGCTGCAGGAGGCGCTGGGTGCGGCCGAGCGGCGGGCGCTGATTGATCCATTGACGCAGTTGTGGAACCGTCAGGGGTTGCGCACCATGTTGCCTGCGATCATCAGTCGTGCCGAGCGCGAGGGGTTGCTGGTCGGCTTTGTCTATGGCGATCTGGATCATTTCAAGCGGATCAATGATGAGCGTGGGCACGCTGGTGGTGACCAAGTGCTGATTCAGGCCGGCCAGCGCATGGTGGCGACGATTCGTCCGCACGACCTGGCATTGCGGCTGGGCGGCGAGGAGCTGGCGGTATTAGCGCTGGTACAGGGTCAGGATGAGCTGGATAGCGTTGCAGAGCGTTTGCGCGATAGTTTCTGTCGCCACGCCTTCGAACTGGAAGATGGTCCGCTGGAGGTCACCATCAGCCTGGGGACCGCATTGGCCGCAGCGCAGGATGTGGATGGCGCTGCTCAGAATCTCATCGCCCGTGCTGATGCTGCACTTTACCGGGCAAAGCGTGAGGGGCGTAACCGTGTGGTTCGCGGTTAGTCGAGCGTAGTAGCCGGGCGCAGCCACCAGTGCAGGTAGCGTCCCAGATGCTGGTAGGCAGGATGCTGGCTGTAGCGCAGCTCGTATTCAATCAGATCTTCGAGGCTGCTGTTACTGCAGAAGGGCTCCGGCATGTAGTCATAGAACACCCGTACGCCGCTGGTGGCCAGGCAGCTAAGGCTCGCCGCGGCGATCCACTGCATGGCGTCACGCGGGTCAATCGGCTGCTGCGGGGTCAGCCCGCTCGTGCCCTGGCCGGACAACGGCTTCTTGCGCAGCTTTTTGAACTGACCCTTGACCAGATTCTTGTAGATCAGTGCGTCGCGGTTGTAGAACGCGAGGGACAGCGCGCCGGCGGGCTGCACGAGGGCGGCCAGTTGCTGCAGCGCCTGCGCCGGGTCGGCCAGCCATTCCAGTACCGCATGACAGATCACCAGGTCATACCGTTCACCCTGCGCGGCGAGATCCTGCAGCGGCGCCTGCATGAAGCGTACGGGCAGGGCGGGGTTGCTGGCGTTGATGCGCTCACGGGCCGCATCAAGCATCGCTTCTGAAGGTTCGGCGACGGTGAGCTGATGGCCGAGGCCGGCCAGCCAGCCGCTGATCTGGCCGAGGCCGGCGCCAATGTCGAGAATGTGCAGCGGCGATTCTGCCTGCAGCAATGCCGGCAGCCATTGCTGCAGGTCGCGCTGCAACACGGCCAGACGAATGGCACCCTTGGGGCTGTCATAGATGCGCTGGGCGAAACGGGCGCCCAGGTGGTCAAAGTAGCGGTCGGTCATGGCGAGACTCTGCCGTGCAGGCATAAAAAAAGCCAGCTTGTGGCCGGCTTTTTAGCGGGGCGAAACGCTTATTTTTGGTAAGCGTTTACAGCCTTGACGATTTCCGCGCGGGCTTCATCAGCGCCGCCCCAGCGGTCAATCTTGACCCACTTGCCGGGTTCGAGATCCTTGTAGTTCTCGAAGAAGTGCTGGATTTGCTGGATCAGCAGTTCCGGCAGGTCGGTGTATTCCTTGATATCGCGGTACAGCACGCTCAGCTTGTCGTGCGGGACGGCGATCAGTTTGGCATCTCCGCCGCCATCGTCGGTCATGTGCAGAACGCCAACCGGGCGTGCACGGATAACTGCGCCGGGAGCGACCGGATGCGGGGTAACGACCAGCACGTCCAGCGGATCGCCGTCGTCAGCCAGGGTGTTCGGGATGTAGCCGTAGTTGGCCGGGTAGAACATCGGGGTCGCCATGAAGCGATCAACGAACAGGGTGCTGCTGTCCTTGTCGATCTCGTACTTGATCGGCGCATGGTTGGCTGGGATTTCGATAGCGACGTAGATGTCGTTGGGAATGTCTTTGCCGGCGGGGATCTTGTCGTAGCTCATGGGTTACCTGAGGGGCCATAGTTGAAAACTGGCCGGCATTATAGGCGCATCGCCGGCCGATACCAAGCAAAAACGGGGTGAACCTTGGTCGTAGATGTGCTCTGGCCGAGAGTGTCGGCCACGGCTGTCGGGAAATGGGCACACAAGCGCCGCCACGCGTGCATCGGCGCGGCGGCGCAGGGCGTCAGAGTTTCAGTGCGAAGTACATGAAATCGTGGTCGTTGGAGAAGCCCAGCGAGCGATACAGACTTTGTGCAGCCACGTTTTCCTCGCCGGTCATCACGGTCATTCGCTTGACCCCGGCCTCGCGCGCCATGTTCTTGGCGTGATTGATCAGCTTGTCGGCAACCAGTTGACGACGCGCCTCCTCGGTGACGTAGATGCCTTTGAGTACCCAGCTGGCCGCAAGCGTCAGGGCCGAGAAACTGGGAATGAACTGGCAAAAGCCGAGGGCCTTGCCGCTGTCTTCATCCTCGGCGATCAGAATGATGGCCTGTTCGTGTACCAGCCGCGCTTCGAGGAAGCGGCGCGATGCCTCGGGCAGCGGCGGCTGGCCGTAGAACTCGCGGTACTTGATAAAGAGCGGCGTCACCTCGTCGAGTCGATCGATATCAGCCTGGACTATGCGCATACGAGTGCTCCAATTATGGTCATTAAGTGGCTGGCAGGTTTTGGGTGGTCATTAACAGCATCGTGCATCAGTACTTTTGAATCTGCAATCGCAGGCCCCTAAAAAAGCTGGGATGCGGTGCTTGCGGGCGCACAGACGCGTTGTGTCGGCCGGCTTTTGGAGCGCTGTCGCGCGGCGGCAGGCGTTCAGGTGGTTCCGATGCTTGACATACTGCCGGCCGTCGCCATGCTGTTGCGCTTTCAGCTTTCAGCTTTCAGCTTTCAGCTTTCAGCTTTCAGCTTTCAGCTTTCAGCGTAAGCTGTAGCCATTCGATTGTGACAAGGACATTTCATGCATCTCCACATTCTCGGCATCTGCGGTACGTTCATGGGGTCGCTGGCGTTGCTGGCACGCGAACTGGGCCATCAGGTCAGCGGCTCGGACGCCAACGTCTATCCGCCGATGAGTACCCAGCTCAGCGAACAGGGTATTGCCTTGCAGGAGGGGTACCGTCCCGAGCATCTGCAGCCGGCCCCGGACATGGTCATCGTCGGCAATGCCATGGCCCGCGGCAACCCGGCAGTGGAGTACATGCTGGATCAGGGCATGCCCTACATGTCCGGCCCCGAATGGCTGGCGCGGCATGTGTTGCAGGATCGCTGGGTACTGGCGGTAGCCGGCACCCATGGCAAAACCTCGACCTCCAGTCTGCTGGCCTGGCTGCTGGAAGACGCCGGCATGTCGCCCGGCTTTCTCATCGGCGGGGTGCCGCAGAACTTCGGGATTTCCGCGCGCCTGGGGGGCACGCCGTTCTTCGTCGTCGAGGCGGACGAGTACGACAGCGCCTTTTTCGACAAGCGCTCCAAGTTCGTGCACTACCGTCCACGCACGGCGGTGCTGAACAACCTTGAGTTTGATCACGCGGATATCTTCCCGGACCTGGCCGCCATCGAGCGGCAGTTCCACCATCTGGTGCGTACGGTTCCGGCTACCGGCTTGATCATTCATCCTGCCCAGGATGAGGCGTTGCAGCGCGTGATCAAGATGGGCTGCTGGACCCCGTGCCAGACCACGGGCGAGGGCGGCAACTGGCAGGCCCGGCTGCTGAGTGACGACGGCTCGCGCTTTGAAGTCTGGCTCGATGGGGAGCTGCAGGGCGTCGCCGAATGGCAGCAGACCGGCCAGCATAGCGTTGCCAACGCGCTATCGGCGCTTGCGGCCGCGCGTCACGTTGGCGTGACGCCGGCGCAGGGTATCGCTTCGCTTGGCGGGTTCCGCAATGCCAAGCGGCGCATGGAGAAGCTGGCCGAGATCAATGGCATCAGCGTCTACGATGACTTTGCCCATCACCCAACGGCGATTGCGACCACGCTGGCCGGTATTCGGGCGCAGATCGGTGACGCGCCGTTGATTGCGGTAATTGAACCGCGCTCCAATACCATGCGTCTGGGTAGTCACATGGCTGCGTTGCCGGCCAGCGTTTGTGATGCCTCGCAGGTGTTCTGGTATCAGCCGGCAGGGCTGGACTGGTCGCTTGAGAGTGTAGTTGCAGATAGCCCTGTACCGGCGCAGGTGGCCAGTGATCTGGATGCCATTGTCGAGCAGGTGGTCGCTGCGGCGACCCCGCAAACACGGGTAGTGGTGATGAGTAACGGTGGCTTTGGTGGTATTCATCAGCGCCTGATTCAGGCCCTGGAGGCGCGCCATGGTTGAGCGAGTTACGCTGGCGGTAACCGGTGCCTCGGGCGTGCAGTATGCGATGCGGCTGCTTGGCTGCCTGGTCGAGGCCGGGGTAGAAGTGTCGTTTCTGATTTCGCAGGCAGCGCAGCTGGTCGCGGCAACGGAAACCGAGTGGCGGTTGCCGCCCAAGCCGCAGGCACTGGAGCAATACCTGACCGCGCAGTTCAAGGCGGCCGAAGGGCAGATCCGGGTGTATGGCAAGCAGGACTGGATGGCGCCGGTGGCTTCGGGCAGCGGCGCGCCAGCGGCGATGGTGGTGTGTCCCTGTTCGACCGGCACGCTGTCGGCGATTGCAACCGGAGCCAGCAACAACCTGATCGAGCGGGCGGCGGATGTGGCGCTGAAGGAGCGGCGCAAACTGATTCTGGTGCCACGCGAGACGCCGTTCTCCAGCATTCATCTGGAAAACATGCTCAAGCTCAGTCAGATGGGGGCGGTCATCATGCCGGCCAGTCCCGGCTTTTATCACAAGCCGCAGTCGATTGATGATCTGATCGATTTTGTGGTGGCGCGGATTCTGGGGCAGTTGGGGATGGAGCAGGCACTTATCCCGCGCTGGGGAGAGTAGCCCGCGACCCGCGACCCAGCTGCCGTGGGTCGCGGGTTGCAGCACTTGTCTGAATCAGACGAAGTACAGCGACAGGCCTTCGGAGATGAACGCGGGCTTGTCGACGCCTTCAATTTCCAGCGTGTTGCGGGCTTTCATCAGCCACTGTCCCGGGTTCTTCTCAGTCACGTCGAGGATGGTGGTGTGCAGACGAACCCGCGAACCCACGCGCACCGGCTGGATGAAGCGCAGGCTGTCCATACCGTAGTTGACGGCCATTTTCAGGCCTTCCGGGCGCGGCATCAGGCCGGCTGACAGGGCCGGCAGCAGCGACAGCGACAGGAAGCCGTGGGCGATGGTGCCGCCAAACGGGGTCTGCTTGGCCTTTTCTTCGTCAATGTGGATGAACTGGTGGTCGCCAGTGCACTCGGCGAACTGGTTGACGCGCTCCTGGTCGATCTGCAGCCAGTCAGAATGGCCCATATCCTTGCCGATCAGGGACGTAAGTTCAGAAACGGGAATGGCTTTCATCGTGCTCTCCGTGACTCTTATTGTGAGGGTGTGCGTGCCCGCGGCATTGTTGCTACCCTGCCGCAGGAAAATAATGTTCGCAGGCATGGTTGCAAGTGGGGCGGGCGGCGGTCAATGCAAGCCGGGCTTCCATAGGTTTGCTGAATGATTCGACCACCTGTCGGCAGGCTATGTCGTGTCGCAGTTGATGGCAAGGGGGATGTTGTGAGCGAGCAGGTCGCGCTTTTTCCGCTGAAGACCGTGTTGATGCCGGGCTGTTATCTGGATTTGCAGATATTTGAAGCGCGCTATCTCGATATGGTCAGCCGCTGCTTTCGTCAGCAGCAGGGTTTCGTTGTGGTCGGGCTTGAGGAAGGTTCTGAGGTGGGTTCGAGCAACCTGCGTTTCAGCGCCATTGGCTGCGAGGCGCGGATTATTGACTGGCAGCAGCGCGACAACGGCCTGTTGGGGATTCGTGTCGAGGGGCACCGCCGGGCTCGGCTTGCGCAGGTCGAGGTGGCCGCCGATGGCTTGGTATGTGCTGAAGCACAGTGGTTGCCGGAGGTCCTCGATGCGCCGCTGGAGGCCGAGCACGACGAGTTGCTGGCGTTGCATGCGGCTTTGCTGGAACACCCGCTGGTCAGCAATCTGCAGATGCCGGCGGTTGCCGGGAGTCAGCAGGCGCTGGCCTGGCAGCTGGGCTATCTGCTGCCGCTCAGCATGGAACAGAAGACCTCGTTGCTGGCAATGACGCCGCCATTGGAGCGGCTTGATCAGATTGGTGACTGGCTGGCGCAAATGCAGGCATAAAGGCTACGGCGCCGTCAGCAGCAACCAGCATGCGATCAGATAAGGCCAGGATGCGACCAGCAGTCTTGCCAGGGGCGGCATTGGTGCCAGCGGGCTGGCGCGCTGGACCAGCCAGCTGGACAGCAGCACTGCACTGCTGGCGCACAGCAGGCTGCTCAGCAGCGCCATCGGATCGGCAACCTGTTGCAGCAGCAGGTTGCTGTCGAGCAGCGCCAGCAGTGGCAACGGATAGAGTAACCAGCTGACCCGGGTCCAGAATCCCTGCCCCCGGTTGCAAAGCACGATGCTGACTCCCAGCATGGCCGTGATCAGGGCGGCAATGCTGCTGGCCGTGGACAGCTCGGCCAGCCAGCTCAGAGCAAGGGTCAGCGTCAGGGCGAGCAGAAGCAGCCAGCACGCGCCCCATTGCCGGGCCAGCAGCAGGCTCAGGGGGATCGGCAGGGCCAGCAGCAGCACCTCCGGCTGTGGCCGGGCAAGCGCTGGCAGGCCAGGCAGCTGCAGGTGCTCCCGGCTGGCAACCAGAGTGGCGCTGAATACATCCAGTGTGTGCTGCTGCAGGATCAGCACCAGCAGTGCCAGCAGGCACAGGCCGGCAGCTGCCAGCGGGCTCCAGCGGCGCTGCCAGCGCAACAGGTAAAGGCTACCGCCCAGCACAATCGCGGCGCCGGCGGCCAGGTTCAGCGCCTGGCCCCAGAACAGTGGGGGGACGGCCCAGCTTGCTGCCTGCCCTGCGGTGTAGCCGGGAATAAGGTAAGCAGGCGCCCAGGCCAGAGCCGAAAGAACGTTGATGGCGATAAAGCGCCAGGCAGGCATGTCGAACATGCCGGCGATCATCGGGATGATCGGGCGCAGCGGGCCGATAAAGCGGCCAAGTACCACGCTTAGCCAGCCGTAGCGGCGGAAAAAGCGTTCCCCCTGGTCAATCCACTGCGGATTGCGCCGGAACAGCGGGAGGCGGCGAATGTCCTGATGAAACCAGCGGCCCAGGGCAAAGCTGAGCAAGTCGCCCAGCACGGCTCCGGCAAAGGCCCAGATGACGGCCTCGGTCAGTGATACGCCGGCGCCCGCTGCCAGTGCGGAAATGGCGAACAGCAGGAAGACGCCAGGCACCACCAGTCCGGCTACCGCCAGCGATTCGGTGAGCGAGACCAGGAAAATGGCAATGCCGAGCCACTGCTGGTGGCTTGCCAGCCAGTCCGTGAGGGAACTCAGCATGTCACATCCCCTGTGCTCGCGCTGGCGCTGGCCAGAGCCTGTGCATGATCCATTGTCCGATAGTCGCGGCCGGGCAGTCGGCTGCGCCCCAGCGGGTTGCGGGTGCAGTGCGGGGCATAGGCAGCGTCTACCCAGCGATACGGCAGATGTTCATCGCGGCCGCTCGGAATGCCGAGGCGAGGAGCCTGAATCACCTGCTCGGGGCGGTAGCCGTCATCTTCAATCAGCAGCCAGTCTGCATCGAACCTGCGGGCGTTCCATTCCGGTACCCGAATGGCCAGCGAGCGGCACAGCAGCGTCTGTCCGGCGCACAGGCGCTCGGGACGGCGTGGCTGGCCATTGCGCTGCGGGTTGAGGTGTTGCATGCGCGTGAGGCTGCTTGGCGGGCTGATGGCATCGATGACCGGATGCGCTGATTTGAGCAGTACGCCACAGCCTTCGCCCAGCGCGCTGCAATTCATCGAGTCGCCGCCACGGGCGTAGTACATGTAAATGGTGCCAGGGTCCATGAACAGGGCGCGCCTGGCCTGGGTGAACCCCAGCGAAGCGTGACTGCCGCGCTCCTCCAGCAGGTAGGCCTCGGTCTCGATGATGCGGGCGGCCAGCCACTGGTCGCCGAGCCGTCGGCGAATGACCTTGCCCAACAGCGCAACCGCCAGTTCGCGTGCGTCGCGCTGAAAGAACCGCTCTGGCAACGGGGTCGGAGAGGGACGGTTGGTACGGGTATCGGGCATGGGATCATGGTAGCAGGGGTTGCATGACACATTGAATTGCACAGCGACCGCAGGCGGCGCTGTCAAGCCAATGGCGAGCCCGCTATAATGCCGCATTTGGCCAGACAGGGGCAGGTGACAGCATGAGCGTTGAACAGGTAGCGGTATACATGACCGAGCTGGGGCAGAAGGCCCGCAAGGCCTCGCGAGTGATTGCCCGCACCCCGACCGCCGTCAAGAATGCTGCCCTGCTGGCTACCGCCGAGGCGATTGAAGCGGCCGCCGAGCGTCTGGTTGCAGCCAATGAGCTGGACCTGCAGGCCGGCCGCGACAACGGCCTTGATGAGGCGATGCTCGACCGTCTGGCGCTCACGCCGGCCCGTCTGGCCGCTATGGTCGAAGGCTTGCGCCAGGTGGCGGCACTTCCCGACCCGGTGGGCGCCATTCGCGACATGAAGTTTCTGCCTTCGGGCATCCAGGTTGGCAAGATGCGCGTGCCGCTCGGTGTGATCGGCATCATCTATGAGTCGCGTCCGAACGTGACCGTCGAGGCTGCCAGTCTGTGCCTCAAGTCCGGCAATGCCTGCATTCTGCGTGGTGGTTCCGAGTCCATCCATTCCAACCGAGCGATCGCCGAGTGCCTGCGTGAAGGGCTGGCGGCAGCGGGTTTGCCCAACGAGGTCGTGCAGGTGGTGGAAACCACCGATCGCGCCGCCGTGGGTGCGTTGATCACCATGCCCGAATACGTTGACGTGATCGTGCCGCGCGGCGGCAAGGGCCTGATCGAGCGCATCAGCAAGGACGCGCGTGTGCCGGTGATCAAGCATCTGGACGGCATCTGCCACGTCTATGTCGATGACCGCGCCGATTTCGACAAGGCCGAGGCTATCGTCATCAATGCCAAGACCCACCGCTATGGCGTTTGTAACGCGATGGAGACGCTGCTGGTTAACCAAGCCGTCGCCGAGCCGTTCCTCAAGCGTGTTGCCCCGCTCTATGCCGCCAAGGGCGTTGAGCTGCGCGGCTGTGCGGCGACCTGTGCGCTGCTGCCGGAGGTGGTCGCAGCGACCGAGGAGGACTGGTCGACCGAGTATCTGGCGCCGATTCTGTCGATCCGCATCGTTGCCGACATGGACGCCGCGATTGAGCACATCAACATCTACAGTTCGCAGCACACCGATGCGATGGTCTCGGAAGATTACACCCGTGCCCGTCGGTTCATTGCCGAAGTAGACTCCAGTTCGGTGATGATCAACGCCTCGACCCGCTTTGCCGATGGCTTCGAGTATGGTCTGGGTGCGGAGATCGGTATTTCCACCGACAAGATTCACGCTCGCGGTCCGGTTGGCCTGGAAGGGTTGACCAGCGAGAAGTACGTGGTGTTCGGTGACGGCCATATCCGTCAGTGAGCCGTTATTGATGCGCCGTGTCGGCCTGCTTGGCGGCACCTTTGATCCGGTGCATTTCGGGCATTTGCGCAGTGCGGTTGAAGTGTGCGAGCAGCTGCAGCTGGATGAGCTGAGGCTGATCCCAAGTGCGCGTCCACCGCACCGCGGAATGCCGGGAGCCACAGCGGCACAGCGGTTGCGGATGGTGGAGCTGGCGCTGGGGCAGGGTGGCGGCCTGCAGGTGGATGATCGGGAGCTGCAGCGGGAACGCCCGTCCTATACGGTAGAAACACTGGAATCGCTGCGCCAGGAACTGGGATCGGACGTGGCTCTGTTCATGGTGCTGGGCTGGGATGCCTTCTGCGGGCTGCCGAGTTGGCACCGCTGGGAGTCGCTGCTGGAGTTGGCCAATCTGGTCGTCCTGCAGCGCCCCGATTACGACCTGGAAGTACCGGAAGTGCTCAAGGACCTGCTGGCCGCGCGTAGCGTAGACCAGCCAGAGCGCAGCCACGGGCAGATCATCTGCCTGTCGCAGACTCCGCTGGCAATCTCGGCTACCCATATTCGCACGCTGGTAGGCAAAGGCGCGTCACCGCGCTTTCTGTTGCCGGATGCGGTGCTTGACTATATTGAAAACGAAGGGCTGTATCGGCCCTCTATTGAGGATTGAAAATCTACATGCAGATTGAAGAACTGGTTCAGTTGGTGGTCGACGCGCTCGAAGAGCTGAAGGCCAAGGACATCGTAAAGATCGATGTGCGCGAACACACCAGCGTTACCGACTACATGATTATCGCCAGCGGTAGCTCCAACCGTCAGGTCAAGGCGCTGGCTGATAACGTGGTCGAAAAAGCCAAGGATGCCGGCCGTCAGCCGATGGGCGTGGAAGGTAAGGAGTCCGGTGAGTGGGTGCTGGTCGACCTGGCCGATGTGGTCGTGCATATCATGCAGCCGGCTACCCGTGAGTTCTACGACCTGGAACGCCTCTGGCAGAGCGCCGAGTCACGTCGAGCCCAGCACCAGCCGACGGAGTAAGCGACCTTGCGCATTCGCCTGATCAGCGTGGCCTCACGCATGCCGCGCTGGGTCGAGGACGGCTATCAGGAGTACGCCAAGCGCATGCCGCCTGACTTGCCTCTGGAGCTGGTCGAGATCCCGTTGACGACCCGCGGCAAGAATGCCGACGTGGCGCGTCTGATGCGCCGTGAGGGCGAGCAGATGCTGGCTGCAGTGCAACCGGGGGAACGGATCGTGACTCTGGAGGTCAATGGTCGCGCCTGGTCTACCGAAACGCTGGCCGAGCAGTTGGAAAGCTGGCGGCTGGATGCGCGCAATGTGAACCTCATGGTGGGCGGCCCCGAGGGGCTGGCCGAGGAGGTTGCGGCGCGCAGCGATCAGCGCTGGTCGTTGTCGCCGCTGACGTTGCCGCATCCGTTGGTGCGTATCCTGCTGGCGGAGCAGCTGTACCGGGCCTGGACCATTCTCAATCGTCATCCCTATCACAAGTGATTCATGGCCAAGCCGATTCACCTGAAAGATCATAACCATGATGCCCGTATCGTCCAGCGTCGCCTGATTCTGGCTGCGGTGTTCATTCTGGGGCTGGTTGGCGCGCTGGTTGCGCGCATGTATTACCTGCAGGTGACCCAGTACGAGTATCACTCGACGCTGTCCGAGAACAACCGGGTCCATGTTCAGCCCATTCCGCCGACTCGCGGTCGTATCTACGACCGTAACGGGGTGGTGCTGGCGGAGAATCGGCCCAGCTTCAGCCTGACTATTACCCGTGACCGGGTTGAGGATCTGCCGGCCACCTTCGAGCTGCTCAAGTCCCTGCTCGAACTCAGCGAGGAGGACGCAGCGCAGGCAGAGCGCCGGCTGTCGCAGGCTCGTCGCCCGTTCGAGTCGGTGCCGGTGATGTTCGAGCTGACCCAGGAACAGATTGCGCGTATTGCGATCAACCAGTTCCGCCTGCCCGGTGTCGACGTTCAGGCGAGCTTCGTGCGCTATTACCCCTTCGCCGATCACTTTGCCCATGCTCTTGGTTATGTTGGCCGCATCAACGAGCAGGAGCTCAAGTCAATTGATCCGGTCGCCTATGCCGGCACCCACTACATCGGCAAAACCGGTATCGAACGGTATTACGAGCAGCTGCTGCACGGCACCGTCGGCTATGAGGAGGTGGAAACCAATGCGCGCGGCCGCGTGCTGCGGGTGCTCAATCGTACCGACCCGATTCCCGGCCGCGATCTGACCCTGGAGCTGGACGTCAAGCTTCAGCAGGTGGCAGAGGAGGCGCTGGGTGATCGCCGCGGCGCGGTAGTGGCTATCGATCCTGCCACCGGCGGTGTGCTGGCCTTTGTCAGCAAGCCCGGTTTTGACCCCAATCTGTTCGTGACCGGCATCAGCTATGCCGATTACGGCGCCTTGCGTGATTCGCTCGACCAGCCGCTGTTCAACCGGGTGCTGCGGGGTCAGTATCCGCCAGGCTCGACGATCAAGCCGATTGTTGCGCTGGCGGGTCTGGATGCGGGTGTGGTAACCCGTACCAGTCGGGTCTATGACCCTGGCTTTTATCAACTGCCCAATGTCAGCCACAAATACCGCAACTGGAATCGCTCAGGGGACGGCTGGGTTGATATGTCCTATGCCATTGCCCGTTCCAACGATACCTACTTTTACGATCTGGCCAACAAGCTGGGCATTGATCGGATGCACGATTTCATGAGTCAGTTCGGGATCGGTCAGCGTGTATCGATCGACATGTACGAAGAGGCTGCCGGGCTCATGCCGTCCAGTAGCTGGAAACGCACCAAGTACCGCCAGCCCTGGTATCCGGGGGAAACCCTGATTGCCGGCATTGGCCAAGGGTACATGCTGGCTACTCCGCTGCAGCTGGCCCAGTCCACTGCATTGATTGCCAGTCGCGGTGTCTGGCACCGCCCGCGGCTGTTGAAGAACGCCGAAGGCGTGCTGCCGGACGAATCCGAGACCCCGCCGAATATTCAGCTGCGCAACCCCGCAGACTGGGATTTCATTACCCAGGCCATGCAGGATGTCATGCAGTCGCCCCATGGAACTGCGAGGGCTGCAGCCGCAGGCGCGACCTACAACATGGCAGGCAAGAGCGGTACTGCTCAGGTGGTTGCGATTGCCCAGGGTGAGCGGTACGACTCCGCGGCGCTGCGCGAGCGGCATCGCGACCATGCCCTGTTTGTCGGTTTTGCACCGACCGAAAACCCCATGATCGCGGTTGCTGCCCTGGTCGAGAACGGTGAGGGCGGCGGCCGGGTTGCCGGTCCTGTGGTGAGGGCTGTGTTTGACGCCTGGGTATTGCCGCGCCTTGAGGCCGAGCAGCAGCAGGGGCACGCCGAATCTCAGGAGAATGGACAATGAAGTCGATTCCGGTATCCAGTCATGGTCTTCGGCGGCGCGAGTCGATCTGGATGCGCATTCACGTCGATCCCTGGCTGTTGCTGCTTATTCTTGCGCTGGCAACGGTGGATGCCTTTGTTCTCTATTCGGCCAGTGGCAAGAGCCTGCCGATGGTAGTGCGACAGATGGCGTACTTCGCGGTAGGTATCTCGGCGATGATCGTAGTGGCGCAGTTCCAGCCGCGTTTTATGCAGCGTTGGGTGCCGGTTGCCTACATTGGCGGTGCGCTGCTGTTGCTGGCCGTACTGCTGGTGGGCACCGAGGCAAAGGGCGCGCAGCGCTGGTTGACGATTCCCGGGGTGACACGTTTCCAACCGTCGGAAATCATGAAGCTGGTCATGCCGATGAGCGTCGCCTGGTACCTAGGACGGCGTAATCTGCCGCCGAGCTTCAAGCAGGTGGTGGTCACCCTGACGATCATATTTGTGCCGACCTTGCTGATTCTCAAGCAGCCTGATCTCGGTACCTCTTTGCTTATTGCCGCATCCGGCATTTTTGCGCTGTTGCTGGCCGGCCTGCGCTGGCGCTACATCATCGGCGCCCTGCTGGCGCTGGCTCCGGCGGCGGCCGGTATGTGGTACTTCGTCATGCATGGCTACCAGAAGCAGCGCGTGCTGACCTTCCTCAACCCGGAGAGTGATCCGCTGGGTTCCGGCTGGAACATCATCCAGTCCAAGGCGGCCATTGGCTCGGGCGGGGTGTTCGGCAAAGGCTGGCTGCAGGGCACCCAGTCTCATCTCGATTTTCTGCCAGAAGGGCATACCGATTTCATCATCGCGGTACTGGCCGAGGAGTTCGGCATGGTGGGTGTCTGCCTGCTGCTGGGGGTCTATCTGCTGGTTATCGCCCGTGGCATGGTGATCACGTTGCAAGCCCAGGATGCTTTCTGCAAACTGCTGGCGGGCAGTATTACGTTGACCTTTTTCGTATATGTCTTCGTCAACATCGGCATGGTCAGCGGCCTGCTGCCGGTGGTGGGGGTGCCGCTGCCGTTTATCAGCTACGGGGGAACCTCGCTGGTGACCCTGTTACTCGGATTCGGAATCCTCATGTCGATCCAGACGCACAAGAAATGGATGGCACAAAATTGATCGTATCTTCGTTTTTCCGGCGTGCCCGTATGGGCGCGGCGTTGCGTACCTGCTCCACGGCGCTGGCTGCCGCGCTGCTTGCCACTGGCGCTGCCGCCTTGCAGGCGGGGGACTATGGCCCTGATCATCCGGGGGTACCGGATTTTGTGCGGCAGATGCAGAGTGAGCACGGCTTCAGTGCCGAGCACGTGCAGGCACTGCTGGATCAGGCGGTGCACCAGGACAACATCATCAAGGCGATCTCGCGTCCGGCCGAGCGGGTCAAACCCTGGCATGAGTACCGCGCTATCTTCATTACCGATCAGCGCATCGAGCGCGGGCTGGCGTTCTGGGCAGAACATGCCGATACGCTCGCGCGGGCCGAGCGGGAGTACGGTGTAGAGCCGGAGGTGATTCTGGCTATCATCGGCGTCGAGACCTTCTACGGCCGCAACATGGGCTCGTATCGCGTCCTCGATGCGCTCGCGACCCTGGGGTTCGACTACCCGCCGCGTGCCGACTTTTTCCGCAAGCAGTTGATGAGCTACATGGTGCTGACCCGTGAGCAGCAGATCGACCCGCTGACCCTCAAGGGGTCGTACGCGGGTGCGATGGGTTTCGGCCAGTTCATCCCATCCAGCTACCAGGCCTATGCCGTCGACTTTGATGGCGACGGCAAGGTTGATATCTGGAACAACCCGGTTGATGCGATCGGCAGTGTTGCCAACTATTTCCACCAGCACGGCTGGACACACGGCGCCCGGGTCGCCATCGAGGCACAGGTCAGCGGCGACCGCTACCGGGACGGGTTGACCGAGCCCAAGGGCCTGGAAGCGCGGCAGAGTGTTGGCGAACTCAAGGCACTGGGCTGGACACCGCAGGCCACCCTGGCAGACGATGAGCAGGTCATGGCTTTCGAGTTCGACGCCGGGGAACGAATGCGGTACTGGGTGGGTCTGAACAACCTGTACGTCATCACCCGCTACAATCGCAGCGTCATGTATGCCATGGTGGTACATCAACTCGCAGACCTGTTACGTGAGGCCAGGCCCGAATGATGCCGAATGTCCTGTCATCCATGCGTTATGTGCTGCTCGGCGCTCTGGCCGCGCTCGCTGCCTGCTCATCCAATCCGCAGAGCGGACCCTCGACCAGCCCTGGCGCCGCTGCGGGCGCGCCGGCCGACAGCCGGCCGCTGCGTGACGGGCCACCCAGCTATATGCAGGATGTATCGCTGATTCCGGATGCGGTGCCGACGCCGCACACCGGGGCATTCAAGGCGTCGCCCTACACGGTCCTTGGCCAGCGTTACCATCCGATGCAGGATGGCCGCAGCTATCGGGAGGAGGGCACAGCGTCCTGGTACGGCACCAAGTTCCACGGTCAGCACACCGCCAATGGCGAGGTATACGATCTGTATGGGATGTCTGCCGCACACAAGACCTTGCCGTTGCCGACCTACGTTCAGGTCACCAACCTTGATAATCAGCGTAAGGTGATTGTCCGGGTCAATGACCGTGGGCCCTTCTATTCGGACCGGATTATCGACCTGTCCTTCGCCGCAGCAAAAAAACTGGGGTTTGCTGATCAGGGGACGGCCAGGGTGCGGGTCGAAGGCATTGATCCGGTGGCCTGGCAGCAACAGAACAACCCTGACTATCTGGTGACCCGAGAGGCCGTTGCCGCGGCACCGGTCATGGCCGCGCTGCCGCCAGAGCCGGTCGAGAACGTGCAGGCCGGGGGGTATTATCTTCAGGTTGGTGCATTTTCATCCGATCAGGCCGCACAGGCGCTGCGTCAGCGCGTGATGGGCCTGGTTGGCAACAATGTCCGGGTGAGCCCGGTACAGATTGATTCCCGTACCCTGCATCGTGTCAGGGTGGGGCCGCTGAATACTCAGGACGAGGCTCGACGGATGATGGAAACCCTGCGCGTAGCCAACCTGGGGACGCCTGCATTGGTCACTTCCAACTGATTTTAGTACCCGCGTAAACGCAACCCACCATTGATTGTGAGCACCATGTTGAAAAAACTGATTTCGACCCTGCTGATTACCTCCGTCGCGGCTCTGACGCTGACCGCTCAGGCACAGACGCCGGCCCGCCCGACCCTGAATGCGCCGTCGGCGGCTGCGCCGATCGTGCCGACTGCGCCGGAGCTGGCAGCGACCAGCTATCTGCTGATTGATGCCAACAGTGGCGCCGTGCTGGTGGAGCATAATGCCGATACTCCCCTGCCGCCGGCCAGCCTGACCAAGATGATGACCAGCTATATCGTCAGTCAGGAAATCAAGCGCGGCCAGATCGGCGAGAATGATCCGGTGCTGGTCAGCGAGAAGGCCTGGCGCATGGGTGGTTCGAAAATGTTCATCCGCGTCGGTACCGAGGTATCGGTAATCGACCTGCTGCGCGGCGTCATTATCCAGTCCGGCAACGATGCCAGTATCGCTTTGGCCGAGCACGTTGCCGGCAGCGAGGATGCCTTTGCCGACCTGATGAATGCGCAAGCGCAGCGGCTTGGCATGACCAACACGCACTTCGTCAACGCGACCGGCTGGCCGGCCGAGGATCACTATGCCTCGGCCCGTGATCTGGCGATTCTTGCGCAGGCGATCATTCGGGATGATCCGAAATCCCACTATGCGATCTACGGCGAGAAGGAGTTCGTCTGGAACGATATCCGTCAGCCCAACCGCAACCTGATGCTCTGGCGCGACAGTACGGTGGATGGCCTGAAGACCGGTCACACCGACGAGGCGGGTTTCTGTCTGGTAGCGTCGGCCAAGCGCGATGACATGCGTCTGATCTCGGTGGTGATGGGCACCACGAGCGAGGCGGCCCGGGCCGCAGAAACCCAGAAGTTGCTTACCTGGGGCTTCCGCTTCTTTGAAACCAAAACCTTCTATCAGCCGGGTCAGGTTCTGGCCGATGAACGGGTCTGGAAAGGCGCGCAGAGCTCCGTGCAGCTGGGGCTGCAGGACGGTCTGATGCTGACGCTGCCGAAGGGCCAGGCAGACAAGCTGGAGGCCAGCCTGAGCTTGAATAAGCCGCTCATTGCCCCCATTCAGGTGGGAGACGTGTTGGGTGAAGTCGAGGTGAAGCTCGGTGAAGAGGTTGTTCACAAGGCGCCTCTGGTTGCACTCACTGCGGTTGAAGAGGGCGGTTTGTTTGGTCGTCTGTGGGACAGTATTCGTCTGTTCTTCTACGGCCTGTTTGATTGAGGAGGCCGCATATGGCCGATGTAACCGAGCCTCAGGCTCCAAAAATCGAATTTCCCTGTCAGTACCCGATCAAGGTGATCGGGACTGCCGGTGACGACTTTGCCGAGGTGATCTGCGAGGTGGTGGAGAAACACGCCCCCGGTATCGATACCACCACGGTCGAGATCAGGGACAGCAAGAACGGTCGTTTTCTGTCACTGCGGGTGGTCATCACGGCCACTGGTCAGGAGCAGCTCGAAGCACTGCATCGTGACCTCAAGGCCACCGGTCGCGTGCATATGGTGCTTTGATGGCAGGTCCTTCCGGGCTGGTCATTCGCCGCCTAGGGCTGGTGGACTACCAGCCCACCCTTGATGCCATGCGCCGGCTAACCGAGGAGCGTGGCGCCGATACTCCCGACGAAATCTGGCTGCTGCAGCACCCCCGGGTATTTACCCAGGGGCAGGCGGGCAAGGCTGAACATGTGCTGGCGCCCGGTGATATTCCGGTCATCAAGGTCGAGCGTGGTGGGCAGGTGACCTATCATGGCCCGGGGCAGCTGGTGGCCTATCTGATGCTGGATCTGCGCCGCAAGAACCTGGGCGTGCGCGACCTTGTGACTGCCATGGAGCAGAGCCTTGTCGACGTGCTGGCGCTGCATGGCGTCGAGGCGGCGCCGCGTGCGGATGCGCCGGGTGTTTATGTTGGTGCAGACAAGATTGCCTCGCTGGGGCTGCGGGTACGCCGCGGCTGCTCGTTCCACGGGCTGGCACTGAATCTGGATATGGATCTGGAGCCGTTTCGGCGGATCAACCCGTGCGGCTACGCCGGTCTGCGCATGACCCAGCTGACTGAGCACGTCGAGGGGCCGGTGGATATGCTTCTGGTCGAGGAGCAGCTGGCAACGGCGCTACGCAAGCGCCTTGGATACTTCGCAGAGTAGAGTTGTTCGGGCGCGTCTGCGCCCGACTCGGTTTCAGCTCAGATTCAGGGTCGGAATCAGGCTGGCGTCGACTGCCTGGCCCGGCACTGGCGCAGGCGCGGCCAGGCCCAGGTTGTTCTTCTCGAATACCCTGTCGGCTCGGTAGCTGGAGCGCACCAGCGGGCCGGCGGCCACTTCCATAAAGCCCATCTCCAGACCGATCTCGCGATAGCGGTTGAACTCTTCAGGGCTGACCCAGCGTTGTACCGCCAAGTGATTGCGGGTCGGCTGCAGGTACTGGCCAAGGGTAACGATATCCACGCCGATTTCGCGCAGGTCCTTGAAGGTCTCCAGAATTTCGTCGTCGGTTTCACCCAGACCGACCATCAGGCTGGTCTTTGTCAGCACCTGCGGACGGTGCTTCTTGGCGTGGGCCAGCACGTCCAGGGTCTTGCGGTATCCGGCGCGCGGGTCGCGTACCTCGTGGGTCAGGCGTTCGACGGTTTCGACGTTCTGGGCGAAGACTTCCAGGCCTGAATCAACGACCGCTTCAATCGCGCTCAGCTCGCCGTCAAAGTCAGGCGTAAGGGCCTCGACGACCACCTGGGGCGTGCGTGCCTTGATCGCGCGCACGCAGGCGGCGTAATGGGCTGCGCCGCCGTCGTCCAGATCGTCCCGGTCGACCGAGGTCAGCACGATATAGCGCAGGGCCATCAGCTCGACGGATTTCGCGGTGTTCTCCGGTTCTTCCTTGTCCAGCCAGCCGTTCGGGTTGCCGGTGTCCACCGCGCAGAAACGGCAGGCGCGGGTGCAGACCGATCCCATGAGCATGATGGTGGCGGTGCCGTTGGACCAGCACTCGCCCATATTGGGGCAATGGGATTCCTGGCAGACCGTGCTCAGGCGATGTTCGCTGACATTACGTTTGACTGCCTCAAAACGGTCACCGCCCGGTGCCTTGACTCGCAACCACTTGGGCTTTGGCGAAAACACCTGGGGTTCAGTGTTGGCGCGACGTTTCTGGCCATCCTTGATGGCGGCAATGCCCTGGGCGTTGCGAAACTTTTCGCCGCTGGCAACGGACTTCTGCGGGGTGTCGGACATGATCGGCAGGGCTCCTGGTAGAGGCTCCGTAGGGTGCTGAAATAGGCACGGGTTGGCTTGTGGCCGTCGCAAATTCTACCACAGTGGCACAAGCGCGCGCAGCGCTGAGCTGCGCGCTGACGATCATGGCCGGCGCAGCGCCTCGAGCAGCTCGACCGAGGCGTAACCGTCGGCCGGCCAGCCCTGTTGCTGCTGGAAGCTGCGAATGGCGCGCCGGGTATTGGCGCCGATAATGCCGTCGATGCCGCCCGGCTCCAGGCTTTTCTCGGTCAGCAGGGTCTGCAGTTCGATGCGCTCACTGCGTGACAGTGGGCGGTCATCGGTCGGCCAGTCGGCGACGATCCGTCCGCCATCCTGAAACCGCTCGGACAGCAGGCCGATGGCCAGCGCATAACTCGACGAGTTGTTGTAGCGCATGATGGTGCTGAAGTTGTGCAGCAGCAGGAAGGCGGGGCCACGATGACCGGCGGGCAGCAGCAGCGCGGCGCGCTGGTCGGCCAGATTATCGGCAAGGCGCTGGCCTCCGGGGGTGGTGACGCCCAGCGCTTGCCATTCGGCAACGGTCTTCTTCACCGCCGGGTCGGCCTGGGCATAATCGAAGTTGGCTGGCAGCAGCACTTCCTGGCCCCAGGATTGGCCGGAGCGCCAGCCGGATTGCTGCAGGTAATGCGCAGCCGAGGCCAGGGCGTCGGCTGGTGAGTTCCATATATCACGTTTGCCATTGCCATCGAAATCCACTGCGTACTGGTTGTAGGTGGTGGGAATAAACTGGGTCTGCCCCATGGCACCTGCCCATGACCCAAGCATGCCTGCCGGTTCGATGTCGCGGTGCTGCAGGATATCCAGTGCTGCCAGTAACTGATCGTGGGCAAAGCGCGGGCGTCGGCCCTCGTGGGCCAGGGTGGCCAACGAGCGAATAACCGGGCGGTTTCCCATGTTCTGGCCGTAGTTGCTCTCCAGCCCCCAGATGGCGGCCAGAATGTGCCGGTCTACCCCGTAGCGCTGTTCGATGGCATTCAGCGTCTCGCGTTGGGCGGCCAGGCGACTGCGGCCGGTCGATACCCGCTGGCTGGACATGGCGCTGTCGAGGTAGGCCCACACTGGCCGGGAGAACTCGGGCTGGCTGCGGTCCGCCCTGATGACATCTTCATCCGGAGTGACGCCTGCGAAGGCGCGGTCAAAGAGTTCGGCGTCGATACCCTTGTCCAGTGCCTCCTGGCGAAAGCTGTCTCGCCATTGGGCGAATGTCTGCGGTTTGGGCGCTTGTGCCGGCACCGCTGCCGGCGCAACGGCTGCGGCGGGCGGCTGGGTCGGTGCCGCTTGCGCGAGCGCGGCGCTGGGTGCGTCTGCGCAGGCGGTGAGCCAGATAAGGCTGAACGAGGTGATCAGATGGAGGCGGGCCTTGCGGCTGAGGGGTGTTGGCATGCAGATTCTCTGGATTCTTGTCTGGGCTGTCGGGTGCTTTACAAGCCCCGTCCTTGAGCTTTTCGAGGTTTTCTTACTGGAAAGGTTCCGGCAGCAAAACCCGACAATGACAGGTGACGCGCGACTCGGCAAGGGCGGCAAATGGCCGTATGCCGGCATTTATGCTAGAGTTCGCGGCCTCTATTGACCCTGCTTCCTTGCCCGCGCGCCTTCGGCGATTTCGCGGGGCATGTGACATTGTGTTGCCGCATGTGAACAGGGGGCCCCGCACCCTGACGACGCTGCGGTGTCGTCTGCTGAATTGAAAACAGGTTTGCCTGCCCATGACTGTCATCGAAACCCTGCGCCGCGAATGGTTCTCCAACGTGCGCGGCGACCTGCTGTCCGGCCTGGTCGTTGCCCTGGCGCTGATCCCTGAGGCCATCGCCTTCTCCATCATCGCCGGAGTGGATCCCAAGGTTGGCCTGTATGCCTCTTTTTGTATTGCGGTGGTGATCGCATTTACCGGCGGTCGTCCCGGCATGATTTCGGCGGCAACCGGGGCGATGGCATTGCTGATGGTTACCCTGGTTCGCGAGCACGGCCTGGAGTACCTGCTGGCCGCTTCCGTGTTGTGCGGTGTGCTGCAGATCGGCGCCGGTTATCTGCGGCTCGGCTCGCTGATGCGCTTCGTTTCGCGCTCGGTGGTGACCGGGTTTGTCAACGCGCTGGCGATCCTGATTTTTATGGCCCAGCTGCCCGAGCTGACTGGCGTAACCTGGCACGTTTACGCCATGACTGCCGCCGGCCTGGGTATCATCTATCTGTTCCCCTTGCTGCCGGGCGTCGGCAAGGTTATTCCCTCGCCACTGGTGTGCATTCTGTTGCTGACCGCTGTATCGATCTATCTCGGGCTGGATATTCGCACTGTCAGTGATATGGGCGAGTTGCCCGATACCCTGCCGGTCTTCCTCTGGCCGGACGTGCCACTCAACCTCGATACGCTGATGATCATTCTGCCGTACTCTGTCGCGATGGCGGTGGTTGGGCTGCTTGAGTCGATGATGACTGCCACGATTGTCGACGATCTGACCGATACCAGCAGTGACAAGAACCGTGAGTGCAAGGGCCAGGGTGTAGCGAATATCGCATCGGGCCTGCTTGGCGGCATGGCGGGCTGCGCCATGATCGGTCAGTCGGTGATCAACGTGAAATCCGGTGGTCGCACCCGCCTGTCGTGCTTTGTGGCCGGCAGTGTGCTGCTGGTGCTGGTGGTGTTTGCCAGCGACTGGGTCGGGCAGATTCCCATGGCGGCGCTGGTGGCGGTGATGATCATGGTGTCGATCGGCACCTTCAGCTGGGATTCGATCCGCAACCTGCGTCACCATCCGTTGTCGACCAACCTGGTCATGCTGGCCACCGTATCAGTGGTGGTGGCGACCCATAACCTGGCCTATGGCGTGTTTGTCGGCGTGCTGCTGGCGGCAATGTTTTTCGCCAACAAGATTGGTCATTACCTGCATATCGGCAGCGTGCTGAGCGCCGATGGCGAAGAGCGTCGCTACGAGGTGGTGGGCCAGGTGTTTTTCAGTTCTGCGGACAAGTTTGCTGCGGGCTTTGATTTCAGGGAAGCGCTTGATAGGGTGGTGATTGACCTGAGTCGCGCCCACTTCTGGGATATCACCGCCGTGGGTGCTCTGGATAAGGTCGTCATCAAGTTCCGCCGGGAGGGTACAGCGGTTGAGGTCATCGGCCTGAATGAGGCCAGTGCCACGATTGTGGATCGGTTTGGCGTGCATGACAAACCTGATGCGGTAGACCACATCGGCGGTCACTGAAAGCAACGGAGAGCAGGATGAACGAACCACAGGTACTGGCCTGCATCGATGGCTCCGCATCCAGCGAGGCGGTCTGCGATTATGCCGCCTGGGCCAGCTTGCGCCTGTCCGCGCCGCTGACCTTGCTGCATGTATTGGAGCCTAACGTCGGCGCATCGCCTGCCGACCTGTCCGGCAGCATCGGACTGGGCAGTCGCGAGCATCTGCTGAGCGAGCTGGCGGAGCTGGACGAACGACGTGCACGCCTGCTGCGCGAACAGGGCAAGTTGATGCTCGATGCTGCGACAGCCCGGGTGCGCGCAGATGGAGTGGCAGAACCCGCTCTGCGGCAGCGCCACGGGCGCCTGGTCGACACCCTGCAGGAGCTGGAAAGCGATATCCGGCTGCTGGTGGTTGGGCGACAGGGTGAAGCCGGCGGCTCGGCAGCGAGCCAGGTTGGCAGTCAGCTGGAAAGCGTAATTCGCACCATGCATCGGCCGGTACTGGTCTCTACCGGCGTATTCCGCTCACCGCAGCGCGTGCTGGTGGCCTTCGATAACAGCCCAAGTGTTCGCAAGGGACTGGACCTGTTGTTACAGAGTCCCTTGTTGGCCGGTCTGGCGATGCACCTGCTAATGGTCGGTGCCGATACCGCTGACGCGCGGGAGGCTCTTGAGTTCGCCCGCTTGCAGCTGCAGCAGGCAGGCGTCACGGCAACGGCCGAGATCCGCGCTGGCGCAGAGGTGGACTCGGTGCTTTTGGCCTGTCAGCGCGAGCAGGCAATGGATCTGATCGTCATGGGTGCCTACGGCCATTCGCCCATTCGCCGGTTTCTGGTCGGCAGCACGACCACGTCCATGCTCCGCCATGCCGAGTGCCCGTTGCTGCTGCTGCGCTGACCGCCCCTGAATCAGAGCGCCAGACGCGCGCCCGAGGCCTCGACCAGAATCCGTGCCAGGCCATCCCAAGGTGAACCCGGTGCCTGGCCCTTGATCTGCTCGTCAACGGTTTGGGCATCGCCCAGCCAGCGTTCCCAGGCCATCGCCGGATGGCGTTGCAGTGCCGCGCGGAGCAAGGGTTTGCGCTTATCCCAGACCGGCGGACGCTGGCTGGCGAATACCTTGTCCAGCGGTATGCCGCGGCTGTGCTGCTGGGCCATATCGGCCAGGGCCCGCAGTTCACGGCTCACAGCCCAGAGAATCACCGGAGCCTCGACCCCTTCGCCGCGCAGGCCATGAAGCATGCGCAGGGCATGTTCCGGCTGCCCCTGCAGCATGGCATCGCTGAGGTTGAAAACGTCGAAGCGGGCGCTATCGGCAACAACCTGCTGCACCGTCTCCAGGCTCAGCTGGCCCTGCGGGCAGTAGAGTTTCAGCTTCTCGATTTCCTGCGCCGCCGCCAGCAGATTGCCTTCCACCCGCGCGCAGAGCAGGTCGATCGCCTCGGGGCCAGCCTGCAGGCCGGCGGCAAGCAGGCGCTCGCGAATCCAGTTGGGTAATTGGGCAGGCTCAATCGGCCAGATCTGGACGAACCGGCTGTCAGCGTGTTCGATCAGGGTTTTTGCCCACTTGCTGCGCTGGGTCGTGCCATCGAGCTTGGGCAGACTGATCAGCAGGGTAGTGTCTTCGGCAGGCTGTTCCAGATAGGCCAGTAACGCCTTTGCTCCGGCGTCACCCGGTTTGCCCGAGGGAATGCGCAGTTCGAGCAAGCGCTTCTGGGCAAACAGCGAGAGGCTGTGGCTGGCTTCGTACAGCTGGGACCAGTCGAAACTGCGGTCCACATCAAAAACCTGGCGCTCCTCGCTGCCGGCGTTGCGGCAGGCCTGGCGAATCAGGTCGCAGGCCTCGCCACAGAGCAGCGGATCATCACCGCTGACAACGTAGACGGCGGCCAGCTCGTCCCTGAGCTGCTTGCCCAGCTGGGGGGCGTTGAGCTTCATTACCTGCTCAGTTGCCCTGCTGGTCGAGACGCGATTCGCGGCTGGAAAGGTCGCTTTCGCTGATACTGGAGAGACGGAACAGCAACTGGCGGGTGAGGTCCTGACGCATTTCCCGGCGCAGCAGCTCCTCTTCCTCGGTGGTGCCGATAATGTTGTCCTTATCGTTGACGTAAATACGGCGTGTGGCCAGGGTTTCCGGACCGATCAGCGGGCGACCCTGACGGTCGGCGATCTGGAAGGTCAGGTTGCTGGTCAGCTCGTATTCTGCCGGAGTCGAGCTGCTGGTATAACTTACTGCTCTGCGCTCCTGACCTTCGTTCAGCAGTTGCAGCCGATAGGCTGCGGTCGGCGTGACCTGGACCCCGTCCACTTCCAGTGCCTCAAGCACTTGCTGATAGGTTCGGCCGTAGCGGTTTTGCGCCGTTACATCGAGTTGGGTCAGCTCGACGCTGTCGACACCGGTGCCGCGCAGGTGGAATCCGCAGCCGGAGGCGAGCAGGGTGGCGCCGAGAACGGCGCAGCTGAGCAGCAGGCGGGGGGTGGTCAGTGACATCTTGGCTCTCCGTTGCAAAATCAGTTGGCGACAATGTTGACCAGCTTGCCCGGGACGACGATCACCTTGCGGATGGTCAGGCCCTCGGTAAAGCGCAGCACATTCTCGTTTTCCCGCGCGGTGGCTTCAATCAGCTCGCGGCTGGCGTCGGCGGCGACTTCAATGTGACCGCGCAGCTTGCCGTTGACCTGAATAACCAGTTGCAGGCTGTCCTGTACCAACGCGCTCTCGTCGACGCTCGGCCAGCGCGCGTCGATGATCGCATCGCTGTGACCCAATGCCTGCCAGAGGCTGTGGCAGATGTGCGGGGCGATGGGCGCCAGCAGCAGGGCGACGGTTTCCAGGCCTTCCTGCATCAGGGCGCGGTCCTGCTCGGCGTCCTGCGGTGCCTTTTCCAGCACGTTCATCAGGGTCATCACGGCGGCGATGGCGGTATTGAACTTGTGGTGCTGGCCGATATCCTGGCTGGCCTGCTTGATGGCCAGATGGATGGCGCGGCGTACGGCTTTCTGCTCGTCGCTCAGGCTGGTGAGGTCGGCGTTTGCGGCCGGGCCCCTGGCATGGTGCTGCTGGCTCAGGCGCCAGACGCGGCGCAGGAAGCGCTGGGCGCCTTCAACGCCGGAGTCGGACCATTCCAGGCTCATGTCCGGCGGTGACGCGAACATCATGAACAGGCGGCAGGTGTCGGCGCCGTACTGGTCGATCATGGCCTGCGGGTCAACGCCGTTGTTCTTCGACTTGGACATCTTCTCGGTGCCGCCGATCTCGACCGGCTGGCCGTCGCTGCGCAGGGTGGCAGCAACTATCTTGCCCTTGGCGTCGCGCTCGACATCCACGTCGGCCGGGTTGTACCAGGTCTTGCTGCCGTTGGCTTCAAGGCGGTAGTAGGTGTCGGCCAGCACCATGCCCTGGGTCAGCAGGTTCTTGAACGGCTCGTTGCTGCTGACCAGGCCCTCGTCGCGCATCAGCTTGTGGAAGAAACGCGCGTAGAGCAGGTGCAAAATAGCGTGTTCGATCCCGCCGATGTACTGGTCCACCGGCAGCCAGTGATTGGCCGCAGCCGGGTCGACCATGCCCTTGTCATATTGCGGGCTGGCGTAGCGGGCGTAGTACCAGGAGCTTTCAACGAAGGTATCCATGGTGTCGGTTTCGCGCTTGGCGGCGGCGCCACACTTCGGACAGCTGCACTCATAAAATTCGGGCATCTTGGCCAGCGGGCTGCCGGCGCCATCGGGAATCACGTCTTCGGGCAGGACTACCGGCAACTGGTCATCCGGCACCGGTACGTCACCACAGCTGTCGCAGTGAATGATCGGAATCGGGCAGCCCCAGTAGCGCTGACGGCTGATACCCCAGTCGCGCAGGCGGAACTGGGTGCGTGGCTCGCCCAGGCCTTTCTGCTTCAGTACTTCGCCAATGGCGGTAAAGGCGCTGTCGTAGTCCAGGCCGTCGAATTCTTCTGAGTTGATCAGCTCGCCCTTCTCGGCGTAGGCGTCCTGCCAGGGTTCGGGTGTTTCGTCGCCGGCAGAAGTGCGGATTACCGGCTTGATCGGCAGGCGATATTTGCTGGCAAAGGCAAAGTCGCGCTCATCATGCGCCGGTACGGCCATCACGGCGCCTTCGCCATACCCCATGAGCACGTAATTGGCGACCCATACCGGCAGCTTCTCGCCGGTCAGCGGGTGCAGCACGTACAGCGGGGTCGGCAGGCCTTTCTTTTCCTGGGTAGCGATGTCGGCCTCGGCCACACCACCACGCTTGCACTCGTCGATGAACGCCTGCAGTTCGGGGTTGTTTTGCGCGGCCTGGGTGGCCAGCGGGTGCTCGGCGGCAACGGCAACGTAGGTCGCGCCCATCAGGGTGTCCGGGCGTGTGGTAAAAACCTTCAGGGTGCCGTCGTGGCCGATGCTGGCGGTGTCGTACGGGAACTGGACTTCCATGCCGACCGACTTGCCGATCCAGTTGCGCTGCATGGTCTTGACCTGTTCGGGCCAGCCGGTCAGCTCATCGAGCGAGCTCAGCAGCTCCTCGGCGTAGTTGGTGATCGCGAAGTAATACATCGGGATCTCGCGCTTCTCGATCACGGCGCCGCTGCGCCAGCCCTTGCCGTCGATTACCTGCTCGTTGGCCAGAACAGTCTGGTCGACCGGGTCCCAGTTCACGGTACCGTTCTTGCGGTAGATGATGCCCTTCTCGAACAGGCGGGTGAACAGCCATTGCTCCCAGCGGTAGTAATCCGGCTTGCAGGTGGCGATCTCGCGCGACCAGTCGATTGCCAGGCCCAGGCTTTTCAGTTGGGTACGCATGTAATCGATGTTGGAGTAGGTCCAGGCAGCCGGAGCGACTTTATTGTTCATCGCTGCGTTTTCCGCCGGCATGCCGAAGGCGTCCCAGCCCATGGGCTGCAGTACGTTCTTGCCCTGCATGCGCTGGTAGCGGGCGATCACGTCACCGATGGTGTAGTTGCGCACATGCCCCATGTGTAGCTTGCCGCTGGGGTAGGGAAACATCGACAGGCAGTAGTAGGTGTCCTGGTCGGGGGTTTCGCTGACCTTGAAAGCGTTGGCATTGTCCCAGTCGGTCTGGGCAGCGGCTTCGATTTCGCTCGGTGAATACTGTTCTTGCATGGCGTGGGGTCTGGTGACTCGTGGTGACGTGAAAAAGTAATGGGGCAGGATACACCACCCGGCGCTCATCAGGTAGTCACATGCCATTCGTCGCCGGCTCGGTAGACACCCGGTCGGTGGGTCTATTCTCTAGGTGGGAAGGCAGGTCACCGGGGCTTGCTTCAGGCTACTGCGGGAGGGTGCGAGATGTGTGGCGGATTGCCTTCGGTGGTAGCTCGACAGCCACAGGACAGTGCCTATGGTCGTTTGCTTAGACGGCTGGACCAGGCGCTGGATATGGCGCACACCCGGCAATGGCTCAGTGGCTATCCGGAATTGCCGAGTGAACTCGAGCTGCAGGGGCTGAGCCCCGAGGAGATGGTGCTGCTGCAGCAGATTCTGGTCGCCATCTCCACTCGCACGCCGCTACCGGGCGTGACGCCGGCGCCAGGCAACGGGCAGCAGTATTGCTAGTGCCATAACTATCAGCGGCCAGCTGCGCCAGCGCAGATAGGGCGTCTGCCCGGTCATCGGCTGCACCTCGCCGATCAATACCTCCTGCTGAAACTGCGCAATCCGCTGGCGAATGATGCCGCGCGGATCGATCAGCGCGGTCACGCCATTATTGGTCGCACGGATCATCCAGCGCTGGCTTTCGATGGCGCGCATCTGCGCCATCTGCAGGTGCTGGAGCGGGCCAATGGAAGAGCCGAACCAGCTGTCGTTGCTGATAGTGATCAACAGGTCGCTCCGGGCGGCGAGCTTGGCGGCAAAATCGGGGTAGACCGCCTCGTAGCAGATCAGTGGCGCCAGCTGGTAACCGGCGGCCTGCAGTGGCGGCTGATCGGCCGGCCCGCGACTGAAGCTGGACATCGGCAGGTTGAAAAAATCGATCAGGCCGCGCAGCAGGCCTTCCAGTGGCACGTACTCGCCAAAGGGTACCAGCTTCTGTTTCAGGTACTGGCTGCGGGGCTCGCTGCCACCGACCATGATGCCGTTGTAGATGCGCATGCCATGCTCATCGTGGGTATCGACCGGGATGCCGGTGATGAGGGTGCGGCCTTGCTGCGCCAGATTGGCGGCGATGCCGTCAACAAAGTACAGCGATTGGCTCTGCAGGACCGGTACCGCGGTTTCCGGCCAGACCACCAGATCGGTTGGCGGTTGGGCGTAGGTCAGGTCGCGGTACAGTTCCAGTGTGTGGGTAATGTAGGCCGGGTCCCACTTGTTGGCCTGCTCTATGTTGGCCTGCACCAGATTGACGCTCAGGCGCTTGCCGACTGGCCGGGTCCAGTCGACGTATTGCAGCAGCAACCCGCCGCCCCAGAACAAGCTGACCAGCGCAGCAACGGCCGCCGCCTGCAGTGGGCGTCGCAGCAGACGCCACTCGGTCAACAGGCAGGCGATCAGCACTGATATCACGCCGAGCAGCCAGACACCGCCAATCGGCGCCCAGCCGGCCAGCGCGCTGTGAGTGTGCGCATAGCCGTGATAGAGCCAGGGGAAGCCTGTGAGGAACCAGCTGCGGAACATTTCCTGGGCAAACCACAGCAGGGCGAAACACAGGCTGGCGAGCCACGGGCCCTGCGGGCGCAGAAATCGCACCCAAAGCCAGGCCATCAGTGCAAAGAAGCAAGCCAGTCCCAGTTCCAGTCCGCCGGTCAGCAAGGCGGCCAGCGGCGGTGAGGCATTGCCGTGGACGTGGATGCTGATATAGATCCAGGAAACGCCGGAGACGAACAGCCCCAGCCCCCAGGCGCCACCGCGCAGGGGGGCCTGCTTTGGCGTGACGTCCTTCAACCCCTGATACAGCAGGGCCACTGAGAGCATGCCCAGCGGCCAGATGTTGTAGGGGGCAAAGGAGAGGGTGCTGAGCGCGCCGGCGACCAGCGCGATCAGGTGGCCGACAAGGCCGGGGCCGCGCAGGCGGCTGAGCAGGGCATGCATGGAGATGTCCTTATCGGTGCCGGCTAGCGGTTGACCAGGGTGACGCGCAGCAGATGAACCCGGCGGCTGTCGGCGTTCAGCACGCGAACCCGGAAACCGTCCAGCTCGACCACTTCATTGCGTTTGGGCAGATGGCCGAAGGCGTTCATGACCAGCCCGCCAACGGTATCGAACTCTTCGTCGGAGAACTCGGTTTCGAAGTGTTCGTTGAACTCCTCGATGGGGGTCAGGCCCTTGACCAGATAATCACCGCTGGGCAGCGGTTTGATCTGACTGTCCTCGTCAACATCATGCTCGTCTTCAATGTCGCCGACGATTTGCTCCAGCACGTCTTCGATGGTAACCAGACCGGATACGCCGCCGTATTCATCGATGACAATGGCCATGTGATTGCGGGTGGCGCGGAACTCCTTGAGCAGCACGTTGAGGCGCTTGGATTCCGGTACAAAGGTCGCGGAACGCAGGATGTCCTTGATGTTGAAGCGCTCGGTGTTCTCTTCCAGCAGCAGCGGCAGCAGGTCCTTGGCGAGCAGAATGCCCAGCACATCATCGACGTTCTCGCCGATGACCGGAAAGCGCGAGTGGGCGGCTTCGATCACTGCAGGCAGAAATTCGCGCGGGCTGTGGCTTGCCTTGATAGTAGTCATCTGCGAGCGCGGCACCATGATGTCGCGGACCTGCATGTCCGACACCTGGAGCGCACCTTCGATGATCGACAGGGCCTCGATATCCAGAACCTCGTTACTGTGCGCCTCGCGCAGCAGCTCGAGCAGTTCCTGGCGGTTCTTGGGTTCATGGACAAAAGCCTGGACCAGTTTATCCAGCCACGACTTATGCCCGTTGGTCGATCGATCTTCGCTCATTGGTCCTTACTCATCATCTTCAAGATAGGGGTCGGCTATGCCGAGTTCTGCCAGCAATTCCCGTTCCAGGGCTTCCATCTCTTCTGCATCGGCGTCTTCGATGTGATCGTAGCCGAGCAGGTGCAGGCAACCGTGGATGACCATGTGCGCCCAGTGCGCGTGCAGGGGTTTGCCCTGCTCGTCAGCTTCACGGGCGACTACGGGGACGCAGATCACCAGGTCGCCAAGCAGCGGCAGGTCAAGTTCGGGGGGCAGGTCTGCAGGAAAGGACAATACGTTGGTGGCGTAGTCCTTGCCGCGATAGGTGCTGTTCAGCTGGCGGCCCTCATCGGCGTCCACCAGACGGATGGTCAGTTCTCGGTCGGTGCCGGTACCCAGGGCCAGCCCGACCCAGCGTATGAAGCTGTCGTCGTCGGGCTGATCGGGTGCGCTGGAAGCGCGCTGGATGTCGAGCTCAATGCTCATTGCGACGCTCCTTGCGGGCAGCTTCCTGCAGCGCGTCGAAGCGGTCGTAGGCCTCGACGATGCGCTGGACCAGCGGGTGTCGCACCACGTCCTTGGACTCGAAGTGGGTGAAGCCAATGCCCTTGACGTCTTTCAGCACTTCGGTGACGTGGGCCAGGCCCGAGCGGGTGCCGCGGGGCAGGTCGACCTGGGTAATGTCGCCGGTGATCACCGCGGTCGAGCCGAAGCCGATACGGGTCAGGAACATCTTCATCTGTTCCAGTGTGGTGTTCTGCGACTCGTCGAGAATGATGAAGCTGTTGTTCAGGGTGCGGCCACGCATGTACGCCAGCGGCGCGATCTCGATCACCTGCTTTTCGATCAGCTTGGCAACCTGCTCAAACCCGAGCATCTCGTACAGGGCGTCGTAGAGCGGGCGCAGGTAGGGGTCGATCTTCTGCGCCAGGTCACCGGGCAAAAAACCCAGCTTCTCGCCGGCTTCCACCGCCGGACGTACCAGCAGGATGCGCCGAATCTGCTCGCGCTCCAGTGCATCGACCGCGCAGGCCACCGCCAGATAGGTCTTGCCGGTGCCGGCCGGGCCGATGCCGAAGTTGATGTCGTGCTCGAGAATAGAGCGCACGTACTTCTGCTGATTCGGGCCGCGCGGCTGGATGCTCATCTTGCGCGTGCGCAGGATCACCGGCTTGTGGTCTTCACCATTGCTGAGGCTTTCGCCCAGGCTTTCCAGTCCCGATTCCTGCAGATACAGGTGCACGGTATCCGGGCTCAGGTCGTCGGTATTGCGGGTTTCGCGATACAGCTGACGCAGTACGGCTTCGGCCGAACGGGTCAGGGAATCGTCGCCAATCAGCTCGAAGTGGTTGCCGCGGTTGCGGACTTCGATGCCGAGGCGTTGTTCGATCAGGCGGAGATTTTCATCGAACTGGCCGCAAAGGCTGGCGAAGCGGCGGGGGTCGACAGGTTCGATACTGAAGCGATGGATATGCTGGGGCGCGTTCAAAATGGTCCGTTGGTCGCCATATGGCACTGAGAAGCGCACAGGATAGCGCGCAAATATCCCGCTGCAAAGACCCGCCCATCCATACCTGTCACTGGGTTATCAGTACAACGGTGGCGGTTTTGCAGCGGGGGCGGGGCACACCTGCTCAGTGTGCCGTGTTGCTGATCAGCGTGCCGCGCAGCGAGTGTGGCAGCGCCTCTTCAATCCGGACGTCGACGAACTGGCCGATCAGGCCGGGGTTGTCGCAGCGGAAGTTGACCACGCGATTGTGCTCGGTGCGGCCCTGCAGCATGCCCGGGTCCTTCTTCGAGAAGTCGCTGACCAGGATGCGCTGGGTGGTGCCGACCATGCGGCGGCTGTTCTCGAAGCCCTGCTGGTTCAGGCGTGCCTGAAGAATCTGCAGGCGCTGCTTCTTGGTCTCCATTGGCGTGTCATCATTCAGATCGGCCGCCGGCGTGCCGGGACGGGCGCTATAGATGAACGAGTAGGAGAAATCGAAGCCGACGTCCTCAACCAGTTTCATGGTCTGCTCGAAATCACGGTCGGTCTCACCCGGGAAGCCGATAATGAAGTCCGAGCTGAGGATGATGTCCGGAACCGCGGCTTTCAGCTTGCGGATGCGCGACTTGTATTCCAGTGCGGTGTGGTTGCGCTTCATCGCCGCCAGTACCCGGTCGGAACCCGATTGCACCGGCAGGTGCAGGTACTTCACCAGCTTCGGAATCTCGGCGTGGGCCTGGATGATGGCGTCGGAAAATTCCAGCGGGTGGCTGGTGGTGTAGCGAATGCGCTCAATCCCGTCGATCGCTGCCACAGCGTGCAGCAGGTCGGCAAAGTCGGTACCGTCAAAACGGTAGCCATTGACGTTCTGACCCAGCAGGGTGACTTCCTTGACGCCGTTCTCGGCCAGGTGAACGATCTCGGCCAGCACGTCGGCCAGCGGGCGGCTGACTTCCTCGCCACGGGTGTAGGGCACCACGCAGAAGCTGCAGTACTTGCTGCAGCCTTCCATGATCGATACGAAGGCCGTCGGGCCGTCTACGCGTGGCTCGGGCAGGGCGTCGAACTTCTCGATCTCGGGGAAGCTGACATCCACCTGCGGCTGCTGTGTGGTGCGCGCGGCGTTGATCATCTCAGGCAGGCGGTGCAGGGTCTGCGGGCCGAAGACGACGTCAACGTAGGAGGCGCGATCGCGGATGGCGGTGCCTTCCTGGCTGGCGACGCAGCCGCCAACGCCGATGATCAGCTCCGGGTTCTTCTCTTTTAGCGGGCGCCAGCGGCCCAGCTCGGAGAAAACCTTTTCCTGAGCTTTTTCACGGATCGAGCAGGTGTTGAGCAGGATGACATCCGCCTCATCGGGGTTGTCGGTCAGCTCCATTGCCTGATGTTCGCCGAGCAGGTCTGCCATGCGCGAGCTGTCATACTCGTTCATCTGGCAACCGTGGGTCTGAATAAAGAGTTTCTTGGCCATGGGATTGTGCTGGGGGCTAGCTGGGAAAAGGGGCGATTATACACACATCTGCTTCTGCCGCCCCCTGTGCTATGATGCGCGCCCGCCGAGCGGCTGATGCCACGGTGTCCTTCCACGTTTTTCAAGGTGTTGATCAACCCGTCATGAGCAAAGAAAAGCAACCGGTTTTCCGGGTCATCTTCCAGAACCAGGGACAGGTGTTCGAGCTTTACGCCCAGCAGATCTTTCAGAGTGAGCTGTGGGGGTTCATGGAAATTGAAGAGCTGATCTTCGGCGAGCGGTCACAGATGCTGGTCGATCCGGCCGAAGAGAAACTGAAGAATCAGTTTGAAGGGGTCAAGCGCAGCTTCATTCCCGTGCACTCGATCATTCGTATTGACGAAGTTGAACGCGTCGGCACGCCAAAAATCACCGACGCTCAGGGCGGCAGCAACATCATGCATTTCCCGATGCCGCCGCGTAACGACGGCTGACAGACTCATGCAGCAGCCTCAAGGCTGCTGAAGTTCCTGATCCGTCTGGTCGATATCACCGGGTGGCTCGACGGGGGCGCCCGGCGCCATCGTGCCACTGAGCTGTTCCTCGCGAATCTGCGCCAGATAGTCCCGAAACAGGGTGCCGAGCACATGGTTGGCCACCTGAACTTCCTGTGCGTCCATCTCTTGCGCGACCAGGTCAGCAGCATCCATGGCGTCATCATTGCCGTTGACGGCGGCCATCTTGAGGATGATGTAGGCCTGCGGCAGGTTGCGCGGGATGCCTTCGCCGTTGAAGTGCATCATACCCAGAAGGTACTGGGCTCTGGGCTCACCCTGGATTGATGCCTTTTCCAGCCACTGCAGCGAGGTCGCATAGTTGCGCTCTACGCGCTCACCCTTGTAGTACAGCTGGCCCAATTCGAATTGCGCCTGCATGTCGCCGCCGTCGGCCGCGCGCTGGCATGCGTCCAGCGCCAGCGGCAGGCTTTCATCGTCAACCCGTTCAAAGGCGCAGCGGTCGTCGGCACTGATCAGTAGCGGGTTATCCGACTCTGCCAGCAGGGTGGACGCCGGCAGCATAAGCAGGCCGGTAAGGACAGCGGGCGTAAGCAGGCGTTGCATGACGGGATCAGGGCCTCGGCTGGTGATCGTCGGGTTCAGGTTGTGATCTATTGTGCGCCTGTTCACTCAACAGGCCAACTGTCACTGCCGCTCCCAGCAGGGCAGGGAATAGCAGAAGCAGTGTGTCGCCCGGAACAAACAGGTCAGCCAGGGGAGCTGCGCCCGGTTGCAGCAACGGTGTCAGCGTGCCGACGGCGCAGAGGGCCACGAAGGGCAGTGGTCGTCGGTCTTGCCGTGCGACCAGAAGGCAACCAGCGAGCATCACCAGCAACGCGGCGCTGTTGATCACCCACTGGTAGCCGAACAGCTGGTCCATCCGGCGCAGCAGTTCAAAGGCGGCCATCAGGCCGAGCAGGATGCGGCCCCAGGCTGCCGGCTGCCATTGCAGGCCGCGGCCAAGGTAGAACGCGGCCAGACCCAGTAACGGCAGGCTGAGGTTCTGCGCCGCCAGCCCGAGTATGCGCTGGGTATGTTCCAGCTCCTTTGCGAGTGAGCCAAGGCTCAGCAGCAGGCTGGCTGCGGCAGCCAGACCCAGTCCCAGCAAGGCGGCTGTCATGGCCCCTCGAGCCGCGGCAGACAGCGGCCTGCGCTGTCGCCACAGCCAGAAGCTGGCGGCGATCAGCAGCAGGGTCAGCAGGCCGTAGGCGAGCTGGCTCATAGCGCGGCAAAGGCCTTCTCGGCCGCATCCAGAGTCAGCTTCAGCTCGGTTTCGCCGTGGGCGATCGAGGTAAAGCCGGCCTCGAAGGCACTGGGTGCCAGATAGACGCCGCCATCGAGCATCAGGTGGAAGAACTTTTTGAAGCGCTCAACGTCGCTGGCCATAACATCCTCAAAGGTGACGATGTCATCGGCACCGGAGAAGTACAGGCCGAACATCGCGCCCGCCTGAGTGGTCACGAAGGGCACACCCGCGGCATCGGCGCGCTCCTGCAGGCCAGCCAGCATGCGGCTGGTGTAGGCGCTTACCTCGTCATGGAAGCCGGGACGGTTGATCAGGCGCAGGGTGGTCAGGCCGGCTGCCATCGCCAGCGGATTACCGGACAGGGTGCCGGCCTGGTAGACCGGGCCGAGCGGGGCGATGCACTCCATGACCGCACGTTTGCCACCGAAGCAGCCGACCGGCATGCCGCCGCCGATGATCTTGCCGAAGGTAGTCAGGTCCGGGGTGACGCCGTAGTGCGCCTGGGCGCCGCCGAGAGCCACGCGGAAACCGGTCATCACCTCGTCGAAAATCAGCACCACGCCGTGCTCGTCGCAGGCCTCACGCAGCCCCTGCAGGAAGCCGGGCGCCGGCGGCACGCAGTTCATGTTGCCGGCAACCGGCTCGACGATGATGCAGGCGACCTGCTGGCCGACGTCGGCCAGGGTCTTGCGCACCGCCTCGATGTCGTTGAACGGCAGGGTCAGGGTGTGCTTGGCGAAATCGGCTGGCACGCCGGCGGAGCTGGGCACACCCTGGGTCAGCAGGCCGGAACCGGCCTTGACCAGCAGGCTGTCGGAGTGACCGTGGTAGCAGCCCTCGAACTTGATGATGCTGTCGCGGCCGGTGTAGCCACGCGCCAGGCGGATGGCGCTCATGGTCGCCTCGGTGCCGGAGCTGACCATGCGCACCATATCCATCGACGGCACCAGCGAGCAGACCAGTTCGGCCATCTCGGTTTCCAGCGCGGTCGGTGCACCGTAGGACAGGCCGTGCTGCAGTTGATTACGCACCGCGTCCAGCACGTCCGGGTGGCTGTGGCCGAGGATCATCGGGCCCCAGGAGCCGACGTAGTCAACGTAGCGCTTGTCGTCTTCATCAATGACGTAAGCACCCTCGGCGTGCTTGAAGAACAGCGGTGTGCCGCCGACGCTCTTGAAGGCGCGGACCGGTGAATTGACGCCGCCCGGGATGTGTTTCTGGGCGCTGGCAAACAGGGATTCGGAACGGGACATGGCAAGTCTCTCAGGATGCGTGAATGAGTTGGCTGAACTGACGGGCGCGTTGCTGCACCGTCTCAGCGTCGGGAGCGCCGAACAGGCCGTTGATCACGGCCAGATAATCGGCGCCGGCGTCAAGCAGGGTCGACGCGTTGTCCAGGGTGATGCCGCCAATCGCGACAATGGGTACGGAAAATTGCTGGCGGGCTTCGCGCAGTAGCGCGGGCGTGGCTGCCGGTGCGCCCGGTTTGGTCATGGAATTGAAGAAGCGGCCAAAGGCGATATAGCTGGCGCCGTCAATCAGCGCGCGTTCAGCCATTTGCAGGCTGGCGTGGCAGGTGCCGCCGATCAGTGCGTCGGGGCCGAGCTGTTGGCGGGCCTCGCGCAGGGAACCGTCTTCCTGACCGAGATGCAGGCCGACGCCGAGTTCAGCGGCCAGCGCCAGATCATCGTTGATCAGCAGTTGGCAATCATGCGCGCGGCACAGCTCGGCAAGCTGGCTTGCTTCGGCCAGCCGCTTGCCGGCGTCACCGGACTTGTCGCGGTACTGCAGCCAGCGGGCACCGCCGATCAGCGCGGCTTCGACATAGGGCAGCAGCTTGCCGTCTGTCAGCAGGGCGCTGTCAGTAATGGCGTAAAGGCCGCGCTTGCTCACGAGCAGAAGTCCAGCGGCAGGCGGCGCGGTACGTACTGGCCATGGCCGGGCTGCTCGGCGTCGCGCAGGGTGCGCCAGGTATAGTCGAGTGACGAGCGCACCGCGCTGACCAGCTCTTCGCCGAGCGCCAGACGGCCTGCCAGCGTACTTGCCAGCGTGCAGCCGGAACCGTGATAACTGCCGGGCAGACGCGGGCAGGTGAAGTCGTGCTGGCTGCCATCGGCGCAGTACAGGCGATTGTGGATTTCGGCCTCGTCGCCATGACCGCCGGTGATCAGCAGGTGGCGAATATGGGGCAGCAGCTTGGCCGCGCACTCATCGGCGCTGCCGTCCGGCAGTTCGGCCAGAATGCGCGCCTCGGGCAGGTTCGGGGTAGCAATGGCGGCGACCGGGAACAGGCGCTCGCGAATGGCAAACCCAACATCATCCTTGCCCAGCGAACCGCCACCTCCGGCACGCAGCACCGGGTCGCAGACCAGCGGCACATTGGGCAGACGCAACATCAATTCCAGTACGGTGTCGACCATTTCGACCGAGCCGAGCATGCCCAGCTTCACCGCCGAAACCGGCATATCGCTGATGACCTTGTTGGCCTGGGCCAGCACCCACTCGCGGTCGAGTACACGGAAGTCGCTGACATCGACCGTGTCCTGCACGGTCAGCGCGGTCACCGTTGGCGCAGCGTGGCAGCCCTGGGCAATCAGCGCCTCGATGTCTGCCTGCAGGCCGGCGCCACCGCTCGGATCGTGGCCGGAGAGGCAAAGAACGACGGGCTTGAAGGGGTTCGGTTGGGTCATGGCGAGTTGTTCCGCGTGCTGACAGGCGTTTGACCAGCTCCGGCGCGCGCCCGGAGCTGGCATGACAGCGCGCTAGCATACCATCTTGCCCGCGTGGCGGGGTGAGCAGGCGTCTCGCCTCTAGGCGGGTGTTCGCACTGCAGGCGCGCAGCCGAGACCAGATCTTCGACCGGTGGCCGCGCTCCTTTACCAGCCAAGGCTACTCTGGCGCGCTTTGACACTGCCGCTGAGAGCATGGACAGCTACACTTGAAAGCAGCCTTGATAAATGAAAACCGCACAATAATGAAGGTGACCTATGAAAGCCATTGACCAATGGTTTGACGAGTACGGTGAAAGCCACCGCAACCCGTTCAACAAGCTGACGCACTGGATCTGTGTGCCGCTGATTACGTTCAGTGTGCTCGGTATGCTGTGGGCTATTCACCCGTGGGTAGCGATGGGGGCCGTAGCTGCAGCATTGGTGTTCTATGTGCTGCTGTCCTGGCAGATTGCACTGGCGATGCTGGTGGTCAGCTTACTGATGCTGCTGGGACTAAGCCTGATGACTCATGTGTTCTGGTGGTCGTTGGGGATCTTTGTACTGGCCTGGATCGGTCAGTTCATAGGGCATCATGTGGAAGGCAAGAAACCGTCGTTCTTCAAGGATGTACAGTTTCTGCTGATTGGCCCGGCCTGGTTGCTGGGTTTCGTGTTCAGGCTGTTCGGGTTGCGGTATTAATTGTTGCTGCCGATTAAACGGCTTCAGCTTGAATTGTTGGGGCGAGTTGCCTTCTTCGGTTTTCCTGTTTATGTCTGTGCTGGTGATGGTTCCGCCTTTCGCCTTCACGGCGAGCCAAGGGGGACCGCTTGCCCGGCCCCCCTTGGCGATCCCCCCGGGCACCCGGCTACGCGGCCCTTCGGGTTCGCTGCGTTGCTCGGTTTGGCAGGGGCCGGCAGAACTCGGCTCTGCGAGCCTCAGACAGGCTGCCGTCCTGTTTTCTGCCAATCCTGCGCTACTCGTCCGCGTAAACGGGGCGGACCGAATGTGCACGCTTCATCATCCGAGTATTTGGCCGATGGTCTTGGTATAGAAGCCGGGCGCGTTATCCCGGACGTTCACGAAGAACTATTAAAAAGGGCACCATTGGCGCCCTTTTTGGTTTACGACAGCTGGTGTTTCATCACCTTGCCGTTGGCATTGCGCGGCAGCGCTGAAACCTGGCCGTACAGGCGTGGGCGCTTGTAGTCGGCCAGCAGCGGTTCCAGATAGGCGCTCAGCTCGGCGTGCAGGTCGGCGACCGGCTCACGCAGCACGACGACCGCCTTGACGGTTTCGCCCCACTGCGGATGCGGTACGCCAAATACCGCGACTTCGGCAATATTCGGGTGCGCTTCCAGCGCCACTTCGATCTCCCGCGGATAGACGTTTACGCCACCGGAGATAATCAGCTCCTTGGCGCGACCCAGTACCCAGTAATAGCCCTCGGCGTCGCGGCGGGCGAGATCGCCCGAGTCCAGCCAGCCGTCGCTGTGCAGGCACTCGGCGGTCGCTTCCGGCTTGTTCCAGTAGCCCAGCATCATGCCCTCGGTGCGGATCTGGATCTGGCCGGTGCATTCGCCAGCAAGTTCGTTACCCTGTTCATCGACCATCCGCAGCTCGGTGTGCAACGCGCCGCGGCGGCCGATCGAGCCGGCTTTGCCGGGGTGCTCCTCCGGCAGCATGATGGTGCCGCTCGGCCCGGCCTCCGTGAGGCCGTAGACGCAGTACAGACGGTCGGTGTTCATGCGTTGGGCGATCAGTTGCAGCTGCTCGGTTGACAGTGGCCCGCCGCCATAGATCCAGTACTGCATGGAGCTGATGTCACGCTCGCTAATGTCGGGCTGCTGCGCGGTCATCATGAAGGCGACCGGAGCGCCGAAGAAGTGCGTGGTGCGTTCCTTCTCGACGGTGTCCAGCAGCAGCGTGGGGTGGAATTCGGGCAGTACCACGTGGGCTGCGCCGACGTAGGTGCCGCCGAGCAGGAAGACGTTAAGCGGCGCCGAATGGGTCAGCGGCATCATGTGCAGCATGCGGCTGTGCGGGCGCATGTTCATTTCCAGCGCCGAGGCGTTGGCGACGGTCAGCAGCGCGTGGTGGTGGAACAGCACGCCCTTGGGCTTGCCCGTGGTACCGGAGGTGTAGAGCAGGGTGCAAGGCTGTTCGGCCGGAATCTCGGCGACGTCCCAGCGGCTCTGCATGTCCAGTACCCGGGCGCCCGGCTGATCCAGACGCAGGCAGGGAGCCAGAGTGCTGGCGCGCTCGGCGTGGTCGCCCTGAGCGATGATCAGACGTGCGTCGCAGTCGCCGAGGATGTATTCCAGCTCGGCGGCAGTCAGGCGAGCATTGACCGGAACGACAATCGCACCGAGGTTGATAACGGCAAAGTAGCCCAGCACCCAGCTGTAGCTGTTGGGCATGTACAGGGCGACGCGGTCGCCGCTGTCGATCTGGTACTGCTCGTGCAGATGGGCAGCCAGACGCAGGCTCTGGTCATGCAGTTCGGACCAGCTCAGGCGGCAGTCTGCGGTGATCAGGGCTTCGCCCTCGGGAAACTTGCGGGCGTTGACCGCGAGCAGTTTGGGAATGTTCATGGGGTATCCATCCTGTTGTTGTCGTTAGGTGATGGGGTCTTGCAGTTCGGGTTTCAGCCGGTGCTTGGCAGTTCACGCCACTGCCCCGGCTGCAGATCGCCGAGGGTCCAGTCACCGATGCGCACGCGCACCAGGCGCAGCGTGGGTAGCCCGACCGCTGCGGTCATGCGCCGGACCTGGCGGTTGCGGCCTTCGCGGATGGTGATCGCCAACCAGCTGGTTGGCACGCTCTTGCGAAAGCGTACCGGAGGATTGCGCGGCCACAGGGCGGGTTCATCAATCTGCTCCACCTCGGCCGGACGAGTGGGGCCGTCGTTCAGCTCAGGGCCGGCGCGCAGCTGCGCCAACTGCTCCTCGCTGGGTTGGCCTTCCACCTGTACCCAGTAGGTCTTCGGCAGCTTGTGCTTCGGATCGGTGATGCGTGCCTGCAGGCGGCCGTCGTTGGTCAGCAGCAGCAGGCCTTCGCTGTCGCGATCCAGTCGCCCGGCTGGGTAGACGCCGGGGGTTTTGATGAAGTCGGCCAGTGTCGACCGACCGTCACCGTCGGTGAACTGGGTCAGCACATCGAACGGCTTGTTCAACGCGATCAGTTTTGGGTTGGCCGGCGGCGCCGCTGGCGTGCGGCGCGGCTTTCCGGCTGGTCGCGGGCGGTTCGACGGGCGTGGGCGTTGGTTCATCTGCGGCTATCCTGGGCTGGGTCAGCGCGGCAGTGTAGCGGCAAGCGGCAGCACCGCAAGGGTGACAGTCGTTTTGCTGAACAGCCGCTTTTCGCCGTTTTGCAAGGCAAAAACCTCGGCCTCTGCGACGCAGATCTGCTTGCCCGGTTTCAGTATCTCGGCGCGGCACAGCAGCGTTTCGCATTGCGCCGGACGCAGGAGGTTGACCTTGAACTCGACGGTCAGCAGGCTGTAGCCGTCGTCCAGCAAGGTGGCAGCGGCAGCGCCAGCTGTATGATCGGCCAGAGTGCTTTGCACCCCGGCGTGCACAAAGCCGCCCTGCTGGAAGTGCCGGGGCAGAATTGGCAGCTCTGCCTCTACCCAGCCAGAGCCACAGGCGGTTGGACGGATACCGAGATCGGCAATGAAGTTGGCCCGTTTGAAGCCGGCATCTACCCGGGCTTCGATGGTGCTTTGGTCGAGTGCCATGTGCGTTTCCTTACAGGCTGGCCGGCGTCGAGCGGGCGACCAAAGCTTCGACATCCAGACCGCGCGGCAGGGTGCCGTAGGCTTGGCCGTGTTCGCCGAGCCGGCTGGCGATAAAGGCGTCGGAGACGGTGCTGTTACCGGCTTCCAGCAGCAGTTTGGCTTGCAGTGCGACGGCCACGTCTTCGGTCAGCTGGCGGGCGCGGTATTGAATGTCGTCGGTGTCGGCGAACTGCTGCTTGATCCGCTCGATGCGCTGCTTGAGCGCACTGGAGCCATGACCGTCACCCAGTTCGGCGAACAGCGCATCGAGGACCCCCGGCTCCTTCGACAGCGCGCGCAGTACGTCCAGACACTGCACGTTGCCCGAACCCTCCCAGATCGAGTTGACCGGCGCTTCGCGGTACAGGCGCGGCAGAATGGTTTCTTCAACGTAACCGGCGCCGCCCAGGCATTCCTGCGCTTCGTTGATCATTCCCGGCGCACGTTTGCAGATCCAGTATTTGCCGATGGCGGTGACCAGGCGGGCGAACTTGTCTTCCTGCGCATCATGGGCGTTGTCGATGGCTTTGCCCATGCGCATGGTGAGGGCCAGCGCGGCCTCGCTTTCCAGCGCCAGATCGGCCAGCACGTTCTGCATCAGCGGCTGCTCATTCAGTACCCGGGTGCCTACCGTGCGATGGGCACAGTGGTGGGCGGCCTGGGTCAGCGCCTGACGCATCAGCGAGCTGGAGCCGATCATGCAGTCGAAGCGGGTCAGCGAGACCATCTCGATGATGGTCGGCACGCCGCGGCCTTCCGGGCCAATCATCCAGGCCAATGCACCGCGATATTCGACTTCACTGGAGGCGTTGGCCCAGTTGCCGAGCTTGTTCTTCAGGCGCTGCACGTAGAATTCGTTGCGACTGCCGTCCGGGCGGTGGCGCGGCAGCAGGAAGCAGCTCAGGCCCTTGTCGGTATAGGCCAGAGTGAGGAAGGCGTCGCACATCGGCGCCGAGCAGAACCACTTGTGGCCTACCAGTTCGTAGGCCTGGCCCGGGCCGCCGACGCCGACCGGGTAGGCGCGGGTGGTGTTGGCGCGCACATCGGTGCCGCCCTGTTTCTCGGTCATGGCCATGCCGATGGTGGCGCCGGTCTTCTGCGCAATCGGCAGGTTGCGCGGGTCGTACTGGCCGGACAGGATCTTCGGCAGCCAGATCTCGGCGAGGTCCGGCTGCAGACGCAGCGCAGGCACACAGGCATAGCTCATGGTCATTGGGCAGCTGGTACCGGCCTCTGCCTGGTTGTGCAGGTACATGGTCGCGGCGCGGGCGACCTGGGCACCGGGGCGCGGGTCATTCCAGGGGGCGCTGGTAATCCCCGCCTTGATGCCGGCGGCCATCAGTTCGTGATAGGCAGGATGAAAGTCGACCATGTCCACGCGGTGGCCGTAGCGGTCGTGGCTCCTGAATACCGGCTTGTTCTCGTTGGCAAGGAAGCCCGCTTCCATCAAGGCGCCACCGGCCAGTTGGCCGTAGGCGCTGAGCTGCCCGTCGGCCCAGCCGCCGTCGTAGCGGCGAACCCATTCCTGCAGCGGCAGGTCGCTGCGGTACAGGTTGAGGCCTTCCAGCGGTGGCACCTGATTGGTGACTTCATGGGTTTCGGCATACTTATGCAACTGACTCATGGGACCTCCTTGGCGTTGATGGCGCGCAGACAGAAACGAACAATGGCGAGGGTGACGGCTTCCAGCGTCTCGCTGGGCAGGCCGCTTTCGCGGTCTGCTCGGGCCTGGGGCGACAACGGGCCGACCAGTGATTCGGCGACCGCGCCAACCACGCAGGCGGATGTGAGGGGGATGTTTTCGACTTGAAAACTGCCATCGGCGATACCTTCGGCAATCAGTTCGCCGTACAGGGTGGCGTAGGCCTGACGAAAGTACAGTCTCTGGGTTTCGACTTCCTCTTCGGCAGGTTCGGCGATCAGTGCGTAGGCGAGTTGGCGGCTGTGCCAGGCGCGTGCGGCGAACTGGGTCAGGCCATTGCGCAGGCGATCAACGGCGCGCCCGGGGGCCTGGAATTGTTGCTTGAGTGTATCGAGTTCCAGGCGAGTTGCCTTGACAAAGACGCTGGCGGCCAGATCGCCTTTGCCGGCGAAGTGGCGGTACAGGCTGCCGGTGGCGACGCCTGCGCTGCGTGCCAGCGTACTCATTGTCAGTGACGAGAAGCCTCCATCGGCGACCTGCTGTACGGCGCAATCAAGAATATGTTCGCGCAGTACCTGATCGCGCTCGATGCGGCTGGCGGTGGTGCGGTAGGCCATGCTCTGAATCCTTATTCACTTCTTGTTGGTCTAGTGAATCAGGATTCAGATGTTGGGGCAGCGGGGATAATGGTCAGATGAGCGGCTGAATCGGTCAGTGCTCCAGCACCATGATCATGACTTCCTTGACGATAAAGGCAAACACGCCCAGGCCGAGAGCGAAGAACAGCACTGCGGTGCCGTAGCGTCCGGCTTTGGACTCCTTGGCCAGATCCCAGACGATAAAGCCCATGAAGGCAACCAGGCCAAAGATCATCAGCGGCATGGCAATGGTTTCGAACTGTTCGTAGGTCACGAGCGGCTCCGTTGAGAAAAAGGTGGGGCAGCAGTATACCGGCTAGTCGATCTGCCTGCCCGTCGGGTTCTGGCTAGTTCAGACCCAGATGTTTCAGCGGCAGTTCGGTGCTGGCGATGATCTGATTCAGTACAAAGCTGGAGCGGACGCTGGAAACCCCCTCGATACGAGTCAGCGTACCCAGCAGCAGTTGCTGGTAGTGTTCCATGTCCGGGACGACGACGCGCAGGTGGTAGTCGGCGTCCATTCCGGTCACCAGACAACAGTCCAGCACTTCAGGGCACTGGCTGATGACTTTCTCGAAACCGGCGAAGCGTTCCGGGGTGTGGCGGTCCATTCCTATCATCACGAAGGCTGTCAGCTTGAGGCCGAGCTTGGCCGGATCCAGCAGCGCTACCTGGCGCCGAATCAGTCCGCTTTCTTCCAGCGCTTTCACCCGGCGCGAACAGGGCGAAGGCGACAGGCCAATCCGCTCTGCCAGCTCCTGGTTGCTGATGCGGGCGTCGTGCTGCAGGGCGGCGAGAATCTTCAGATCGTAGCGATCCAGGTCGAGATTATTCATGGTGCTTTTCTCAGTTGCGCGTTTTTATGTATTTTTAGTTACTTGTTGCTCATATCGCAAGATTATGTGCAAAAACAGGTAATTTATTTCTCGCAGATAGGGATATTATTTTCACCAGATTCAGCCGAAGCCGATCGTCCAGACCGCTTCGTCCACAAGGCGAAACGGGGCCACAGCATCCAGAAGGTGTGAGGCCAGTCGGTTACCCAGCCCACGAGGCACGGGAGCAAAGGCATCATCCCAAGAGGGTGGAGGAGGACGTAAAAAGGCGAGCTGCCCTGCAGGCAGCTCGCCTCAGACTGCTGACGAACCCCGCATTTTCGCGGGGTTTCGTTTTTCTGGGACGCTTGCAATGATTTTCCCTGTGTTGACTGATTCAGCCTGCGAAGGCCCCAATTCCCTCCGAGTAGCTGCACTTTTGGCTTCGTAGCCAAGTGCCGCGTCTTATCCCGGACCGCAGGCGTAAAAGCACTGCCAGCAGGCGGGCAATCTTCTTCATGTTTTGGCAGGCGGCTGCCAGCAGGCACTGTTTCATTACCTTGCGCAGACCACGGA